>Ga0209634_1001014_pt1 | contig 21112 bp, 15 predicted proteins | sample LinPmetageLP40_FD_184043 | JGI IMG/M metagenome (GOLD analysis project Ga0209634, IMG submission 184043) | Marine viral communities from the Pacific Ocean - LP-40 (SPAdes) (version 2) | ecosystem: Environmental > Aquatic > Marine > Oceanic | place: Pacific Ocean | collected 2010-08-26 | reverse complement strand
ATAAAAATAATAAATCATAAGGTAAATTGCCTTTCTTTTGTTCATCAATTAAATCTAAAATAAATCCAGCTACATCCTCAATAGAATTAATAGTTTCTCTATCTACATAAATAAAATTACCTTCATAGTTTACTACTTCACCTGTTTCAGGATCTTTAACTTCATCAACTTCAAGTCCCATCATTTTAGCATGATCCCATGACCACTTCATTTCAGTTATAATAAATACAGGCATAATGTCTCGTTTTTGTGCCGATACTGCAGCTTCTAAAAGAGCTGTAGTTTTTCCTGTATCAGAGTGACCCCTAAGGAGCACAATATGCCCCATAGGAATCCCTGGAATTGAAGTTACTTCTTGGAATGCTGACGAAATAGGAATCCAGTCTTGATCCTTGAATTTAATATTAGATTTTAATCCTTTTTTGGTTTTAAAAGCATCAAGATTAAAATTTGATTGTATTTCTTTAGAGACTGCTTCCCCTAGTGTTTTTTTAGTTCTCGCCATATATTATTTATTAAAACGGTAAGTCGTCTGATTTACCCTTATCATCTGAAAATAAGTCATCAAATTGATCCGCTTTAGATTTTGATTTATTAGTATCTAATGAGTAATTATTTGTTGGAGCTGGGGTTGCTGCAGTTGTAGTAGTTGTAGTAGTTGAAACTTGTGTTTCACCATCAGACAAATACTCTTGTAATGCTGCTTTAACTTCATCAAATGTAAATCTTTTAAATACATCAAGTGGGTTTGGTTGATTATCTAAAATATTTTTAGCAACATTTTCATCACTAGATAATGCAGATGTTTTTAATGATGGTCCAACTGATGTTTTATTATAAGGAGTTCCTGTTACTTCAGGCCCTACGGTAGTTAATTTAATATCTCTACCTCCAACAATATCAGTATAATCACCAATTTCTTCATCAGCAGCCATATTTAAGAAATCTTGATAAACTTCTTTACCAAATTGCCATAGCTTTACACCTTCATCTTCTTGCCCTCTTACTACAACCGGAGCAAAAATACGAGTTTTAGCATCTAACTTTTTAGCTAATCTCCAATTTTCTTTGTCTCCACTATTACGTAATTGTTTTGTGAATTCTTGAATTGGGTCTTTTTCTTGCCAGTTTTGAGGTGATGCCATTACTCTTTGACCAATACCATAATAAAATAGCATTTCTGTAAAAGGGAATTGTTTGTTGTACTTATTAGGTACTACTCTAACTACTTCTTTACCAACTGATGGTTTCCAAAATAGTGATTTTCCACCTCCACTATTTGAAGAGGTTTGCTTGTTCATTTGTTCCAAGCGATTTTTGATTGCATTTAAATCCATAAAGATAACTTTTTAATTGTTTTATAACGTTTATTATTGTGATGAATATACGAACGAATGTTCGGTTTGCCTAACTATACTTCAAGAATCTTGTAGATTTTTGTCTTTAATTCTTTTAACTCATCTCTTTGAGTTAATAATATAGTATTTCTATAATGTTCCCAAGTAATAGGGAATTTAGTATCAACTACCCCACCATTAAGCCTTTTAATCAATTCATTTAAAGCATTTATAGTGTATAATGTATTAGATTCTTTTTTTCTATGTACTAAAATTGTATTTTCTGGTAAATTGCTTAGATTTGCTTGATCTATATTATATGTACACACATATTCGTCATTACTTTTAACATGCAGAACAAATATTTTGTTATACATGATATTATAAGTTGAAGTTAACCTACTAATTAGCGGGTCTAATTCTTCTAATGTGGTGAATGTACAAAATAGTTTATTATTCAAATCCTTTATATTTAATGTAGCGAATTCAGAGAAATCGTCTACGGTATACATATTAATTGGATTATTTAAAATTGTAGGTGCTTCCATAACTTTCTTTTATTTGTAACTTATTATTATTAATTATTTGTTTAATCTCATCAATCAAATCTTTTTCACTATTATCAAAATCAAACAAAAACGAATCATAAGTATATAAAACTAACTTAGTTTTGCGCCCTTTTAATGACTTAAATATTTCCCATAATATACGAATATTCATTGCTGTCTCCAAGTTTTGGAGTACATAATTTAATAGTTTTTGGGGTTTCATTACATTCCCATTTTCAATTAGTTTTTCTTTTTTATACACATGCTTTGAAATAGGACATTTAATGTAACCCTCTTTGTTAAATTTTTCCCAGATATCATCCACATATACTTGTACTTTTTTAAAAAACTCTAGATCTTTAAACTGCTCAAATACTCCTCCGTATAGTTGTTTGAATGTTATTTCTTTTGACTTTTTATAGCTAACTCCGTACATTTTTGCAAAAGACTCATGTATATCTTTATCATCAAATGTATAACCCACCAACAACCCCAAAAGAGTAGGATGATAAGCACTAATGTCCAACTCAATAAACTTATCATTACGTGGAATAAAACTTTCCCTACATCCATTATCTTTATTAAGTGCTGCATAATTTACTCCTCCGAATTTATTTGATGGTCTTGTTGTTGTTGTTTTAAAGTTGTATTGCGTGTAGGTGATGTCTCTATCGATAGGGTGAAAGTGCGATTCAAATTTCTCTCTATTAACTCGTATTCCACTTCGCTCCATGGCGTTGAAAACCACTGTGGCTTTACTGTTGTAAAATTCATTGATTGGTTCATTTATTTTATCTTTAAGATCATTAAATATTTTTTCACAATATTCATAATGTTTAACTATAGGTATTATTCTATTTATGTCTTTTTTATTAGTATATTTGTTATGAAAATAATAGTGGGTTTTAGTTAATTCTGGTATATACGTAGGTGAATTTAGTGTTGTGTCAAAGAGGTTTTTTAAAATTAAATAATGTAAAAATTCTTTTTTATCGCGTACATATACATTATCTATATTGTTTATTACGCGTTTTACTACGTCTATATCCATGTTTAATGTTTCACTATGGGATATGGTTAAAACATATCCTTTAGTTGAATTTAACGGACGAATATAAATAGCACAAATATTATTTTGTGTTGGGTGTTCTCTATTATCATATGGAATTATTTCAATAAAGGCATCTCCTTTACAATAATTTTCAAATGATTTTAATTGTTCATTATCTTCAATTAGCCAAAACATAACTATTATTTTGACACAATATACAAACAGGATTTTAAAACTCCAATTTTACTTATAAAACTTTAAATAATTTCCTTGTAAAAATTCTTGAAGGCCCTTTTTTTTATTTTTTTGTTCTGCTATTAAAACTTGATTTCTATTAGTTTGACCAACAGTCTCAGCTTCTCCTATTAAAGTCCATTGAATAGAAAAACAACTATATAATTCCCAAGACCAATTACTATCTTCTTTTTTTAATTTTTTATAAATAGAATAATCTAATTCTAAATACTTCATTTCATTTATTTTTGTAGCAAAGTATCTTGTAAAAGATCCTAATAAATAATCATCTTCTGTTGGTGTTGGATAACTTTGATAAGGCATTGATTTTGGATCATCATCTATTGTACTTTTTCCTTGTAATTCTAAATATTTAACTATATCACCTTGATTCCATATGTCAGTATTAACTATTGGATCAGGATCTTCTAAAAATAAAGCTATAACATTTTCAGATGTTAAATTTTGGGGTAAATTAGGAGTACCTTTTAACTCAGGAACTTCAAATCTAATAATTTCCCTAATATTTGAATCATTTTGGGTTTTACCTGTAAAGAATTTTCCATTCCAAAGGCTATGATAGAAACCTACGTAATTTTCATTATCAGATTTTAACATAAACTCATCACCAGGAGTGTATAAATTGGGTTTTATTCTATTTTTTGGTATATACATCTTAGTTTGAGAATTGATCTGTTAAACTGCCTTTTGCTTTTAATCGTGCTGACCTAATAGCTACATCCCTTCTAGATAAACTTTGTACTGTTGCCGTACCAGCTCCAGTTCCTATATTTTCTCCATCATTATAATTAATAGTTACTGTAACTATATCTCCTGCTTGTAATGTATTTGTTGGTGGAGTTATTGATTCAGAAGCCTTTTGAGGATTATATATAAATGTACTTGAAGTTGATGTATTTCCCCCAGATGATCCTGATGATAATGATTTTAACATTGCTATTAATTCTGCTTGCGGAAATACATCGGATTTCCCAGTTCTAAATGAATTATGTGTATAAATACCAGGTACTCCTTTAAATGCATTTGGAGTAACTGTACCATCATTTGGAAATAATTCATCATAATTATATGTAAAAGGGATATTATATTTATTTTGCCACCCTTGAATTATTTCTTTTACTTTTTGAATATTTGCAGATGAATACTTTTCATAATAAGAATATCCTTTATAAGTTGTGGGATTGCCATTTTTATCTACTGGACGAGCTACCCTATCTGATGGCATTTCTGAGTTAACATAAGTATAATATTTATTATCTTTAAGTTTTAACCCTCCAAAAGCTTGCATTTCAATAGATAAAGTAGTTTTATTTAAATTTTTAAACGGAATACCTAGTTGTTTAAATGTAGATGATTTAATTCCTAAATGATTTGCCCATGCTTCATCCGCAAATAATTGTTCTTTAGCCCCATCATTATTTGTAATATAATGAGTTGCAACGTGGTCTGTTCTTTTACTCCAAGATCTTATTGTTTTTTCAGGATTTTGTCTTCCAGCTGTATGATGTATTACTATTTGTGTTTTTGGAGTAGGACCATCATAAAATATTTTAGCCATTGGAAATCCTGATGTTAATGTTTGGAAATCTCCTAAATTTCCAACACTTCCTCCCCCACCACCAGTAGCTGATCCTTGTGTTGTAGTAAATGATTCTAAATTTCTAGGTTTGGCTACGGGATCTAGTATTTTTGTAGGAGCAGCTTGAGTATCTATTTGTGTTGTCCAATTAGAAGGTGTTATGCTATGGTTTAGGGATTTAACTAATAAATCAACATTTCCTTCACCATAAGATGGTGGTAAAACATTATCATCAATTAAAAACTTTTCAAATAACTTCATGCCAGATAATCCATCTATGTCAAAACTTAAATTAAAAGGTAAAAAAGAAGGTGATTGAAGTTGTTTCATTTCAACTAATTTTCCACTTATTAAACTTAAAAACTTTTGATTAAGTAAAGTTAAAGCATTTACGTCTATTTCTGTAAATAATCTTTGGTTATATATACTCCAAAAAAGAGAATTACCTCCTTCTTCTTGTAAATTTATTTGTTTATTCCATACATCTGTTATTGATTTAATTTCTTCTTCTGATGCTTCATCTGGGGTAGATGCTACAAATCCTGAATTTAATTTTTCAGGTATAACTCTATCTTTTAACCCTAAATTATATGCCCCAAAACCAGTAGCATTTGCTGATAATTGATTGCCTGCTATTTGAGCTCCAATAGCAATCATAGATGCATATCTAGGACCTAATTCACCCCCCATAACTATGTTTCTTACAAAACTACCTTGCGTATCTGGTTTTACCCCAAAGGTATTAATTCTAGCATATTCTGATGTTGATGGAGTTTTAGAAAATCTTTGAGGAGCATTTTCAATAAATCTTACTTTTTGTGTTACTTCATCTACTTTAATTGAAATTATATTAATCCCTCCTAATGCTGTTGTAAATGAAGAAATTATATTATTTAAAAATGTTAATAAAGATAAACTTCCATCATCTGATCTTTTAGATTTGTCTAAAATTAAAGCAATATTATTAATATTTAAAAAAATACCACATAATTTACCCAAATATTGACCTTTATCAGTTTGAAAAGCGCTTGCATTTTTTAATAAAGTTTCATTTACTGATGTTTTTGGAATACCAATATCATCAGCTACTCCTTCTGGGATACCTTGATAAGGGATTAAACATACTAAAGGATTTGAAGAAAATTGAGATGGAATATTAACTATATAATTTTCATCATTTTCAATATCTTTAAAATTAACATCAAAATCAAATAATGGAATACCCTTAGATGTATAAAGAAGTAAATGTTTTTGAATTAAAGCTAATAAAGATCCAAATGTTATATATACTTGAGGAGATGAATTTTCTTCTACATCTGTAGTAGTATCAAATAATGATAACATCCCATTTTTTATTGTTAAATCTTCTATTTCAAATTTATTTGTAGTATTACCATTTTCATCTGTAGTAACGACACTTGCGGGGAATGCAGGAATTGCTATAGGTTGGTAAGTGTCTGATTCAGCTGAACCTTTACCTTGTTCAAATAGACCATATAATACTTTATTTAAAGTTGTTTTATCTTTATTAGCGATAAGTGGGGGTTGTGCAGTTTCACCTACTTCTTGATCAGATTCTTTTTTTTCTTGATCCCCATCATCTTTTGAATCAAGTTTTAAATTAACTTTAAGAGATTCCATCATATCTCCCATTCCTGTTAAATTTACAGTACAATCATAACTTCCATCAGGATTAAATGACCAATTAAAATTTGTAACTTTTCCAAATACTCCTTCATAATTACCTTGTCTGTTATATCTTTCAGTTTGTATAAGATCTAAAACATCAAAATGGGTGGGTGTTGAACTTTCTTGAGATTGGGGATTAAATACAAAACTTAATGCTGGTGAGAAAAAATTATTAAATGTTTGCAACTCTCCAAGATTATCTAAATAATGACTCCACCCAAATTCTAAGAGTAAATTATAACCAGGTCTCATGTATAACACATCCATTAATGCTAATTGATTTCTAGTAAAGCATTTCATTTGAATATCTGCTTTTGCTAAGGCTCCATTACTTAGATATTTAACGGTTGCGCCTGTTATACCAGGCATAGGAGCATATCCCCTTTGATCTAATCCTCCCCAACCATAAGCCCCACTATATATTTGATTTGTTGAATTTAATCCTGCAAGTAATGTTCCTGTTCCTTCTTCAATACTTGTATCTGTTCCTATTATTTTAGAAACACCTCCTTGTAGTATAAAATTTCTTGCAGGTGTGTCACCTTGAATTAAAACATCATCTAAACCTAATTGAGCAAGCTTAGTAAAATTTGTATTTTTACCTTCTATTGCTTCTATATCAACCGTACTAGCTAACCTTAACCAAGGAGATCTTGTGTTTTGGTAAAGTAAATTTGTATTTGTTAAATTAGTACTATTTCCTAAGGACGTTTGTCTAACATTAATTTGTTTAGTAACCCAAGGTGCGAACGGTTGTCCTAGTATATTCATTTTTATAACGCATTTAATCTATTATAACTATCTATTATTCCACTTATATCTACTGGTATTCTTAGTTGTGAACCTACAGGTGGAAATATAGCTCCAAAATTTATAGCATTTGGGTTTGCAATAGCAATAATCCAATATAATGTAACATCTCCATAAAATTGAAAAGCTAAAGACTCTAATCTATCACCAAATTCTGTCTCAACATAAATATCTGTTTCTGAGGGGCCAACCTCAGGATAATATACTGTTCTATAATATAAATCTCCAGGGGTACCTACAAATTCATTTGTGTTTCTTAATTTTTTTATGTTATTATACCTATTCACCTAATATATTATTTGTATTACTATTATCTCCATCACCATCAGCAATTTGAAAATCATAATCATCAGCATAATTTCCTCTAGAATTAAAGGCATTTGCTAGTGCTATATATCTTTCATTTGGATTATTTGCTACATTTGGTTTCTGTGGTAAAAAGTTATGAATTGGAGTAAATTGTAAAGAAGATACTTTAATCATATGTGGTAATTCTTTAACACTACCATCACCCCCACCCTCAGCATTAATAGCTATTTCCCAAGGAGATTCTTGTGGTATATCATAAGTTAAAGAAGAAATAAAACCAGGTTGTTCATATAAATAACCCCCCATTGTTAATCTTACTAAATTTCCTCTCATAAATCCAGCATTTGTATAATCTGGAGCTAAGGTTGATGCTAAATAATTTAATTTTTTATACATTGGGATAAGTTCTGCTTTAGATTGAGCAAAACAAGTAAAAGACATATTAATACTTCTTCCAAATCCTGTGTAATTGTATAAATCTTCTCCTCTACCTGCATATTTAACAGGATCCCAAGTAGCATTATAATTATCACTAAATGAATCTATAAATGCTCTAAAATGCATATAAACCGCACTACCTTGAGCATCTGGCTCGTTATTTATAGCTGCTATTCTAAATTTACAAAAATCATTAATTGCATAAGATGTATTAGGTCCTTGACCATCATACATAGGCATTGCTGTTAATTTATCTAATGCTGCTGTTTGTGTAGCAGGTAAACCATAATTAAATACATCTTTAACTCCATTAACTGTATTTGATTTTCCTGGGTCTCCTCTATTTACTCTCCTATTTGCTGCTTTTGTTACATAATTAGGAGCTAATGATAAAACACTTGATATTTCTAATTCTTCAGAATCAATTATAGTTTTTCTAAAATCTTGTATTGCTGGATTTATTCTATATAATGCTTGACTTTCAATTTGTGCTTGAGTAAAAGTCCATGTATTTTGTTCCCATTGTTTACCACCAGCCTCTTTTCCTATACTAACTAAATTGTCTTCATATACATTATTATCCCATCCTTGAAGTGCTCCATCTGATTCAAAATTAATACCTTCATATATTATATTATTACTTTCAGGGAATGCTGTAACATATTCTATTGACGCCCCTTCAAATAATATATTATTTTTTATTGCTTTTGTAGGTGGAGAGTTTGGTCTAATAAAAACATTATAATTATTGGGGTCATCAGATAATGCTCTAAAAAATCCTAAATTTGATAATTCTGCATTATTTATTGTAGATTGAAAATTATTTTCATTTTCAATTATTTCATTTGTGTTATAACTAATAATTTCTTCTCTATCTTCTTCAGCTCTAAAAGTTTTTTGAGCATATATAGATGCTCCTAATTTACTTATGTAATCTTTCGTTTGGGGGTTTAAATTATAATGATCTTTACCACTAGTTCCTAAAAAATATCCAGGATCAGTTACAAATAAAGGATTATTTTTTCCTGTTCTTTGATCTGCAAATTTAATGTTTGTACTTCCTATTCCTAAAATAGATCCTGGTCCCCCTGTGTATGATATAATATTTACATCATCCGTTTTTATATTTATTTTAGCATCTAAAAGGTTAGTTAACCTATTATCAAAATCACTTTGATCATTAGATACTATTCTTTCTCTTTCTACATCTAGATATGCAGGTTCAGGGCCACCTTGTCCTTGTCCTTCACTTCCTAATATTAAAGGTAAATTATTAAATATAGGATATAAAGGATTTGGAATTTTATCAGTATATGTTTCTGTTTTTGTTGAAAATGTAGCAGCAGCATTTTTGGCTTTTATTGTTCCAAAGTAAGTATTTAAACCTGCCCCAGGAAATAATCCACCTTCTATAATTCCTGACATAGGGTCTGTAGGATCTAATCCCATTAAATTTAAATGGGCACCTGCAAAACCTACTGCTGTTTGAGCTAATGTACTTAAAGGAGTATAAATACCTTCATTTAATGCTCCCCCACCTTCACCTGTTATAAAATTAGGTTTTTGGACCCCAGCATAACCTATTCCATAAGATGCTTCTGTTTTTACTGCTGTTCGTGATAATATATTTTGAGCTGCTGTAAATAAAAGTCCATTAGGGGATTTTAAATCCGTAAACATTTGGAAAAGTCTACTTACATCTCTGGCTGCTTCTATAGGAGCCATAAATCCATCTCTTATTAAAAAATCAATTCCTGTTTTTGCAGGAAGATCTCCACCATCATTAAAGAGAGTTGGGTTTGGATTATCAACATTAACTCCAGGGATATCACGTCTGATATAAGGCTGGTTGCTACCATCAGTCATACCAGAATTAAATCTATCGTTACCCCACTTCAGTTTGTTGAGAGCTGTAGTAGATGTAATTAAAGGCATTTAATTAGTTTAAAATGTTCTTCCTTCAGGTGCGTTTTGTTTGTACCTTGATGATGGTTCTTGATATAAATTTGTTCTTTGACCTAATGCTGATGGGTTTGGATTTGTATATCCCATAGCTGCTGCACCCATATTATTATATGCAGGTGAAGTTATATTTGGATCACCAATATTTGAATATTGGTTGTGTAATAATGATTGTCCTTGAACAGAAATATCATCATTTATAGTTCCATTAGCTGGTGAAACTGGTACTGCTAAAGCCGAACCATTTGAGTCAAATTTGTTTAATAATGAAGTTGCCATAATTTAAATTGTTTTATTGATTTTATTATAAATATTAACTTATTTTGGAAATTACACTTAAAATTCAGATGAATTTAAAGCCATTACCCTTCCTACTTTATTTCCTTCTAAATAAACGTTTCCACCTGCATTTACAGCTGATATTAATTGGTCAAATTTAGCATAAAATTCTCTTAAAGGAATGACAGCTTCAGGTCCTGCTTCTCCTACAATTGCATTTGTTGCAGATGTTACTATACCTCCTGTTGCTAGTTCTGTTATTTCTCCTGATGAAACATTATTAATACCATCTCCAACAGCATCACTACCACCACCATTATAAAATGTATCAAATATTGCTTTTCCTAAAGTTGGACCTCCTACATAATCTGAAATAGAATCTCCTATTAATCTACCTAAGTAATCCCCACCCATATAAGCAGCTCCTGATAGTAACCATCCTGGAATTCCTACAGCTTGTGTTGAAGCTGCTAATCCTGCTAATAAAGATCCTAATGTTAAACCTAATCCTCCTGATATTACTGAGGCACCCATATCGGCGTACATATCTTGTTTACTTCCAAATCCTCCATCTGCAACAATACTATCTACATCCATTTTAGTAAATATACCTTCTAAAACAGCTCCTACTAGTGGGATTTTAGTTAATACTGATTTTAGTGGTTTTTTCATTTGTTTTAAAGCATTAGGTAATATCCCATTTATTTTACCACCCATCCATTTTTTAGCTTTACTCCCAAAATCTAAAGCTTCATCAGCATAATTTCTCACACTTCCTATCCCATCATCTATATATGAACGTGCTGAACTTACTCCACTACTTGCTGAGTTATAAAGTGAAGATGCTCCTGATTTTACAGATTTATATCCTTTAGATAAACTATCAAAAAATCCTCCTCCTTTACCTTTTACCTTTTCAATTCCTTTTTTACTATAATCCACAACAGTAGATTTAGCTGAACTTACACCACTATATGCTTTATCTTTTAATTTTGATAATTTATCTTTTCCAAAATCTATAGCTGATGAAGCTCCTGCTTTTATACTGCTCACCCCTTTACTAATCATTGAGGGTTTTGCATCAGGTTTTGGAGGTTTAGGTGGCTTTGTTGGAGTTGGGGATGCATTAGATGACATACCACCTCCGGCTACCATATCTACAGCCGTAGCTCCTACCACAGGCATTGCTGATGATGCCATACTTTCACCTTGATATCCTTCTCCACCATAATTGCTAACTTCATTTCCTTCTCCATCAACACCATTAATTCCATCAACTCCTTCATCACCTGAGTTTGACATTAGATAATCCATACCCATATAAGCACCCATACCTAATAGCATTCCTCCAATACCTCTACCTCCTCTTCTTCTGCCTCTTCTTCTACTACTACTACCACTTCTCCTATTACTAGTTGGAGCTTTTACTCTTCTACCAGTTTTTTTATCATAATGAAATTTACGTCCTCTTTTATCAGTACCTGTTTTTATATTTTTATTTCCACGACTTCCACCTCCGCCGCCTCCGCCGCCTCCGCCACCATAGCCGCCTCCGCCGCCGCCTCCACCACCAAGACCAACTTCTTTAGTGTACATAGGCATAAATGCATTAGCTCCTCTTCCTAAGAAATTATCAAGACCAGTTGCTTTAACAACTTTTGTAACACCATAAGCTATTGCTGCTATTCCTAAGATTTTTTTACCTAATGGGGATGTAAAGAATTTAGCAACCTTAGCTACTAATTTTACGGCACTTATTATCATTGGTGTTAGCTTTTGAACCATAGTTAGTATTTTAGGTACTATTTCCATAGCTAAAGGTTCAAATGCTTTTTTAATCTGTCTAACTACTGATTGCATTTGTCTAGCAAATTCTTGAGCCTGTTTACCTTGTTCAACTAAAGATTCTTCTTTTGCTAATTCTGTTTCTAATTGTTCACCTGATAAACCTGCTAATTCATCTTGACGATTCATAACTTCCCCTAGTCTATCTACTGATATTCCGGTTGCATCTGCAAATGCTTGTTGGGCCATCATATTACCCTTTAAAGAACTATAATTTTCTTTAATTAATCTTGCTTCTTCTTCTGCTGCCATTGCAGTATTCCCAGTCATAGCAGCATATCTTAGTTTATCTAAGTTTAAATCTTTTTGTAGAAACATTTCTGCTTCTATTTCTTTTGCTATTGAGCTTTCAAAATCTAAATGACTTGCTGCTGCTGCTGCAATTTCATCCATTGTTAATCCTAACCTTGCTGCTGTGTGTGCTGCTTTAACTAATCCTTCAGTTCCTCCTTTTATATTAAACTTTACAGATCCACTAGCACCCGCTAGCTGATCAAATATTTGGGATTGAGACGCTGAAAAACCAGTGGCTTTATTTAAAGATTCTGTTGTGCCAACAACGTCATCATGTATAGTTTGAAATGATGAGCCAGTTGTAAGTGAAATTTTATATAATGCCGCTAATTGTTCTGCACTATAACCAGCATATTCTGATAAATTTTGGTAAGTTAGTACATTGTCTTCATTTAGCCTTAAATTTACACCTACTGCATCATTTATTGCTTTTTGGTTTTTTAATATTTCTTCTGTATTGATGTAAATCCCATCTAAAGCTCCACCATCACCTAATTCATGTATTTGTTTTTTTAAATATTCAGCATTTTTTCCTGCTATTCCAAAAGCTTGACCTACATCATTAGTTAATTTTTTTACATGATTATATATACCAATTAATGCTTTACCTGCTTTGATTATCATGCCTATGATAAATAAAGGATCCATAAGAGCTTTCCCAATACCTTTAGCTGCAGTTGCAGCCCCAGCAAATGCTACTCTCATTTTTCCTCCTAAACCTACAGCCTTTTGTCCTGAGTCGGTAACAGTTCGTGCCATTTTTTCGGATGCTGCTGCTGCATCTGAAAATATGTCTTCTATTCCATCTATTCCTAAAGATCCTGCTACTTTTTTTAACCCTTTTAAAGCAACACCTGTAAGACCCATGGCCTTAGTAATTTTTTTAGATCTATCTACTGATTTTTGGAGTTGTTTTTCAAAATCACTAGCATAGCCTCTAGCTTTATCTAATTCTTTAGTTAATTCTTTCTGATTTGTAGCTCCAGCAGCTGCTGCTTCTGCAATTTTAGCTTCTAAAACAAAAATGGCTCTTTGTTTTTTAACCATTTCCTTAGCAACATCCCGTTGCTTATATGCCCCACTTAATGCTTTTTGCTGTGCATCAGCAATGGCTTCAGCATTAGAAGCTAAACCTTTAAGTCCTCTTTCTACTTCTTTAACTAATTCTTTTGAAATATCTGCTACTTCATCTCGAGCTTCACCAAATAATTCACCTATACGAGATGATATGGATCTCATCGCATCATCAACAATTCTTGCTGTTTCGATTGCTTCGTCCCTTAACTGCTTTGGTGATTTAGGTTTTTTTGCCATTTAAGCTATTTTGTTATAAATATTAACAATTTATGCTTTATTTGCTTTGGTTGTAACAAAGTCAGGAACGTTTACTTTTGGAGTAGGTTTAGAAAACTTATCTATATATTTATTTTTCTGAGCATTAGCAGGATCTGATCTTTGGGCTTGCTTTAGTATGTCTCTACCCTTTTCTAAATCATTAGTTGATGTACCACTATTTTGTTTATTTTTTTCATCATAATGGTCTTGAATTTTTTTATAAGTAAATTTTCGTAACCATATAGGCATTTCATACACCGTATGCCAATCATATCCTCCTTGTCCATGAAATACTATTTCATGAACTTGAGTAAATAAGTTGTGTCTGTATTCTGCTGCTTGATTATGCGTCAGGGAAAAAAAAGTTGGCACCAATTGGAATGTCAATTTCATCTACTTCTCCGTTATTTAATTCCCGTTCAAACGAGAAATCAACATCAGGTTGAATTTTGACTATATAGTCCCGCATTGCTTTTGCATCTCTAGCTAAAAAATAATTATCAACAAAATCTCTAATTTCTGCTTTATCTGTATTACCATCAACAGATAATATTATATGTTTTAATCTAGTAGACATTTCAGGATTAGCTCCTTTATTTAATTTTTTTAATCCCCTTAATTCAGCATCTACTTTCTTTTCAAGTTGATCAGTTATTAACTGAAACTCAATTAAATTTTCTCCATGTGGAGTTTGAAATGTAAATCTATTTTCACCTGGTGTAAATAATGATTTATCGAATTTTTTAGGTTCTAATGTAGCTAAATCAACTTCATGATCTTCTCCATCATATGTAAATTTATAATTTGAACCATACCCTAACACACGTGAAGCTACTAATAATGCATTTTTATCACCTACAATCATATCTGAGATACTTACGTCACTTACTACTAATGCTTCTAAAAGTTTATCAATTACAGTTCCTTTTTGTATGTAAGATTGATTAGTAATAATGTCTTCTTCCCTTGCAGTCATGTATTTCATTTCAACTTTTCCTAAAGATAAAGGATGGTCTTTAGGGTAAACTATACCTTGTGAAGGTAAATCTACCATTTCTGTTGGAAATTTAAATGTTTTCTTAGGAGCTGCTGCTTTAGGTTCTACGACAGGTGTCTTAGATTGTGGTATACTTTTTGGTTGTTCCATATAAATTTTATTTGTTATAACTTAATTGTTGATTATACATATATAATATAAAAAAAAGCTTGACCGAAGCCAAGCTATTTTTAAAAATATATTGATTTTTTTTAGAAATTCAAGACGCAGTAATCCATTCCTATTGTCATATCAATGTTTTGTGCTGTTCCATCTTCATCCCAATTATAATCTCCAAATGATGCATCTTTAATAAATGCTCCTTTAATAATCCATTCAGAAACTACATCACCTACAGGACCTAATACGTCAATTGTAAGATCTTTTTTATAGAAATCAGAGTAACCATCTCTACCAGTTACGGATTCATGATGTAATCTTGTCCATTCCATTACAGCTTGTGCTCCTGATGGGGTAATTGGATCAAATAATTGCATTGTAATGTCATTCCATCTTAATTTACCTTTTACTTTTCTATAAGTATTGATATGATTAAGTACGATTTCATCTTGTGCGAAACCCATTCCACTAACACCTTTAATGATATAAGCTGGAATTCCGTCCACATACATTATAAATCTATTAGCTACTTTTGGTTCAAAAGCTGTGAAAAATATTTCGTTTGGGTTTAATACTGCCATTTTATTTTCTTTTTATTTTATTATAAATATCTAAATTTTTAGTTTTTATGACGGAAATTGAGCTCCTGTTGGTAAAATATTAAAATCTAAGTATATAAATTCAGCTGTTTTTGTTGGCTGTAAGTATATAGCACCTACCATTTGGTTTCTATCAACTACGTCGGGTCCATTATTTGAAGCATCCATAACAACTTTAAACGCGTATAAACCTTGTCTTTGTTGTACTGACTCTAAATATGGATTTACTTGAGCTAAGAATCCATTTCTAGTTGCTGCTGTATTTTGTTCAAATACTAAATTATCAGCTACTTGTGAAATGTATGACTTAAGTTCAATTAATAATCTTCTAACATTTACTCTATCTAAAGCTGATGCTGTAGATTGTAATGTTTTTTGTCCAAATACTACAACTCCTCTTCCAGGGAAAGTAGCTATTGGATTAACTTTTCCTGTATAAAGATCATCTCTATTAGTTTGAGTTAATTTTCTTTCTGCTTGAGTAACCGTACTTAAACCGCCTCTATTGATACCCGCCGGAGCGAACCATGCTTCTGCTGACTTGTCATTATACGCATATACTCCAGGCATTAACGTTGAAGCTGGTACCCACACTAACTGTGCTGATGCTGGGTCACTTAATTGTAACCAAGGCCAATATGCTGCTGCATATGAGTTATCTATACTTGCTGCTGTTCCTGTTGCGGCTGATACTGTTGATCCATAATTTTCTAAATCTAATATAAAAATCGCATCTCCTCTACCTTGTACATTTTGAACACCTATGTTTAATACTGTTTTATGGTTTGAATTAGCATAAACTAATCCTGGTGCTGATAATATATTGTATCTATAATCATCTTTATTTGCTAAAAGGTTAAATGCTGTTGTATAATCAGAAATTGAATCTGAATCAACACCTTGAGAATCATTATTATTTATTTTATCATAATAATTTTGATTTGCTGCAACAATATCTCCATCTGCTCCTGAGAATGTTCCACTTGAAGCCATTGGAATAGATCCTGTATATTCATCTTTTGCAATACCATCATTATCAAAATAATCTGGTGTTTTTAAATTAACAGATTTTACTCTTACATATCTTGATCCATTTCTATAAGATCCTTGATTTTGAATGTATGGATCTGATCCTCCTGCACCTAATAAAACTTCAGTCATATCACCGATTATCCTACCTACATAATTAGATTGTTTTGGATCTAATGAAACATTAGGGAATATTTCTAAAATTGATTTTCTTTTTGTATTGTCATTACCTTGTCTAATAATTACACTAAATGTACCTGATCCTGTATTAGGGGCTTGTATTTCCCATCTAACATTATTTCCATTTCCATTAGTTAAGGCTCCATTAACATTTTGTACACCCGCATTATTCATTATAGTACCTTCTGAAATAGTTTCTAATGTAAATACATTAGTATTAACCATATCACTTGCTGTTAAATCAAATACTAAATTTGCTGATGGGTTTCCTATTGCTGCTAATGCTACTGTAATGTCATCTCCAACTGCATATCCTGATCCTGCTGCTACTACAAATGCATTTTCTAGTTCGACTGATAAATCTGCAGTTATTACTGTAACTACTAAATCTGCTACTGTAGTACCAATATTTGCTTTTGCAAATGTGATTGTGTCTAGATTTGCATATCCTGCTCCAGCATCATTTACTGTTATTGATGTAATTGTTGATTCTAAATCTCCTTGTGAAATTGTAATAACTAAATCAGAACCTACAGTTCCAATAGTACCATCAGCATCCATTGATACCTTTGTAACGGTTATAGTTTCTCCATCTACATATGCACCACCTGATCCAACTCCTGTAATTACAGCTGATGTAATAACACCACCACTTGCTGTTACTACTATAGTTGCTCCTGTTCCTGTTCCACTTGATACAGTTGCTAAAGCAGCTGTTGATCCTGCGGTAGGAGCTGATACAGCTCCACCTGGGAGGGTTAAGTCTTTTGCTGCTAAGAAAGTTGTTCCTGTTGCTGTTACAATATCAGCACTTAGTCCAGTTCCACCACCTGATGATGAATTTTGAGAAACATCTGTAAATGTTCCTACTGAAGCACCACCTGTACCTCCTGTATTTGATCCTGCTAATACTGTTGATGATAATATTTTACCTGCAGCAACTCCTGTTGTTATATTTAAAGTTAAAGCATTATCTCCTGCACCTGAATTAGTAGTTGCAACACCTGTAAAAGTACCGGCTGTTCCACCTACACCACCTGAAAGGTAAGAGCCACTAATGTTTCTCCCTGCTTCTAAAGCACCACTTTCACTTTCTAATGCTGGTATTAAATCAGAGCCTGCTGCAGAAAATGATCCTGAGTTAACTCTATCTACTAATAATGAAGTTCCTCCATTATTAAAATAATTATAAGCTGATGTTGAAGTAAAGTAAGTAAATTGATCTGAACCACTTTGAAAAGTACCACCAAAGTTAGCTATATACTCTGAGTAGCTAGTAACCAATTTTGGAACTCCTTTTTTACCTAATACAGTAGGACCAACAATAGCTGCTCCGGCTTGTATTGGTTGTGAAGTAATTTGAGATTGATCATTTTCTCTTGCTAGTACTCCTGGGGAAATTAATGTTTCTGCCATTTTATGTTATTTTTATGATAAATATACTAAATTTTTTCAAAAGTCTATTTACTTGATAAAAATTCACCTGTTTCTAAAGAAATACTTCCTTGACCATACTTATCTTCTAATTTTTTGGCTAATTCTGTTTCTTTTTGTTGTAAAATTTTCAAGTTTGACTTTATTTGTTCTTTTTTTATTTGGATGTTATAATGTTGCATTTCAATAACACCTGAAACCTCTGTTAAATTCTTAAAAGTAGCTTGTAACTCTTTTAATTCATTAATTTCCTCTTGGGATAAAACTTTTTTTTCACTCATTTTTTAATTTTTTGTTCTATTATACATATTAATTTTTTAATTAAAATTATATAATAAATTAATTAGTTTTAAATAGTTGGTGTACCTATTAACTCAACGTCAACAAATGGTCTCCAATCTATTGTGTTACCAGCTTGACCCGTTACATCTACTTGAACTGTATTATTTCCACTTCCAAGAGTATAACTTACTATTGTAGTTGTAAAACCTCCTTTTAAAGAAGAAATTATTTGAGTACCAATTATATAAAATTGTGTTCCATCCCAAAAAGTTACCTGTTCTGCTGAGAAATAACATTGTTTTGTTTGTTGAGTTACACCATTAGTTGTATTAGCACCAATTATACTATATTTAAATACATAAGTTCCAGGTCCAGAAACATTTGGTTGCCAGTTCCATATGGCAACAGTTGTAGCACCAGCAGTTGTAGCACCCTTTCCTTCAAATAACATTCTAGCATGAGATTGTTCATCACCAAATTTATTAGTCATTCTGAGGGAATCATCAGTAACCGCACTTGATCTATTTTTAATTATAAGTGATGTTTCTAATGTAGCATCTTTTGAACCTGATATAGTTAATGATGTGTTAGCACTTCCTCCTTGAGCTGAAAATGCTAGTTGAGAGGTTGAGGTTGAGTTTAAATTACTTACATAAGCTGTACTATTTTGATTAAATTCTAAACTATTTCGAAATAGTGAAGAAGATGGAGCATTTTGAGCACCTGGGGCGCTATTAGGTCCTACTACTACTACAGGAGATGAACTACCAGAAGCTATTAATTTTGTTCTACTTAAAACATCTCCACTTACCCAAACAAAATGTTCTTGTGTATTTTGATCACACGTAAAAAATGATTTGTCATTAGTTGTATCTAATTTCCATTTAGCACCATTTCCTCCCCCACCTTGGCCTGGGTCTCCAAATTCTAAATTATTATTAAGCACAGATCCCTGAATTATAGATTCTCCATTCGGATCTTGGATTGAATTTATCCATCGTAAATAAGTTCCTTTTATAATACCACTGTTAGAAACTATATCAAATGTAGAATTAAAATTACCACTTGCTGAGAAGGCAGATGTATTAGCTCCAGTCATAACAACTCCCCCTAAATTAATTGAGTTTACAACTCCTGCTGTTGTAGCATATGCTGCATCGGATGCCGTACCATGTATAGTTACAGTATTAGGAAATGATGAATTATAACTAGCTGATATTATACTACCCTGTATTAAACTACTACTTATTGTATTTTCAGCTTGTATTGACTTAGCAGGTAAATTAGATGTGTTTGATGAGAAATTACTCATTCCTATTCCTAAAATACCATTATATATTTGAAATGTTTCAGTAGGAGTGTTTTTTCCAATTATAAAAGGAGTTAAAGCTGATCCTGCTGCATCTTGTACTATTTGAAAATTATCACCGGGGGATGATGATCCATAAGCACCTAAATCATATGATACATCACTATTTGAAAATCTTATTCTAGCATTATCTGTACCAGCATTTCCTTCAAGTAAAACAATTGGATCACCCCCAGCTGCTGTATCTTTAATGTGTAACATTGTTGGAGCTGTTGGAGCTACTACTCCTAACCCTAATGAACTAAATTGTCCTGAAAATTCATTTATAAATGAACCTGTCATTAATAATGAGCCAGTTAAATTTAAAGATCCAGATATTGTAATATCATATCCCTGACTATTAACGGGTACACCTGTAAAAGCATTTACAAATTGTGTTATTTCTGATGCTTGAACAATTTGTCCTGTTACTATTCCTGTATCTGATAAATTTTGATGAGCCATATTGTTTTATTATAAATATTATTTTTTAATCTAAAGTAGCAATCCCATTATCCATATCAATCCTCCATGTAACCTGACAAACAACCCCTTCCCTAGTACTTATACTATCTAAAGAAAATCCAAAATATAAATGATCACCACTAGTCATAGTTGAAGCAAATTCAATACAAGCCCCCATACAATCTGAGTGAGTTTCCTCCCCGACTGACCATCCAGTATTATTAACTGCTACTGGGGAAAATGTACCATTACTTTCATTACATCGGACTTGAGAGACATAAATTTTTCCAGTTGCTGAACTTGTACTACTAGAAAATGTAGGATGTATTGTAGCGTAAAAACAAAATCTTCTAGTATTGTCTTCCATACCTACAATTTCATAAAATGTAGGTAATTTTATTGCATACAGAGCTTGTTGAGATGGAGTAATAGCACCATCAATTTTAAAGATAGTTGGCTGACCATTATAATCCCACTCTTGAGAAGACCATCCAAATTTTGTACTACCACAGTAAATAGTTTGAGTGTTTGCTGTAATTGTACCAGTCATAAAATTACTAGATGCAATACATTGTTCATATTTATTTCCACCTCCAGAACCTGAAGTACCGGATGAACCACTGCCTCCTGGTTTACCATCGTTACCTGAAGTTCCTGATGAACCTGAAGTACCTGATGAACCTGAAGTTCCTGAAGAACCTGAAGTACCGCTTGAACCACTTGTACCTGAAGAACCATCTACACCTGATGTACCTACTGAACCTGAAGTTCCTGAAGAACCATCTTCACCTGAAGTTCCTGATGAACCTGCTGTACCTGATGAACCTGAAGTTCCTGAAGAACCTGAAGTACCTGATGAACCATCTTCACCTGAAGTACCACTTGAAC
>Ga0209634_1001013_pt1 | contig 21146 bp, 26 predicted proteins | sample LinPmetageLP40_FD_184043 | JGI IMG/M metagenome (GOLD analysis project Ga0209634, IMG submission 184043) | Marine viral communities from the Pacific Ocean - LP-40 (SPAdes) (version 2) | ecosystem: Environmental > Aquatic > Marine > Oceanic | place: Pacific Ocean | collected 2010-08-26 | reverse complement strand
GGTTTTGCTGAAGAGCCGTATACAAAAAAAGAAATGAATGTATTACATGAAATTCTCGATGAGAATGGATTGAATGGGTCCGTGTTTGTAAAAGAAGTGGATCAATTAGACCAAGCATTTCTAGATGCCAAACCAGTTGAAGATCTTAAAGAAGCAGAAGATATAGATTCTATATACGAATCAGCAGAAACATTTGAAAAATATATTCTTAATAAATTTGCAATGGAAGGCCAGGATGTAGGAAATCTAGAAGTAATTTATCAAGAAATATTAAGACGTGAAGACCCAAATTTAAAACAATGGTTCTTTAAAGGAGGGAAAAGAAAACCAGAGAGTGGAACATTTTCAATGTCAAAGACGGCAAAAGAAGCTTATGAAATATGTAAAAGTGCTATTGTTGTAAATGGACATTATAGTGAATTATGGTTTGCATTAGAATATAATGGTCTTGTAAAAGGAGGAGTTGCTGGAAGCACAATTATATCAGATGTAGATATTCCACCAGATATTGGAGTATCATTAAAAGATTATGCTAGCTTCAGTTCAGTTAATTTTGGAAAACTACCACGTGAGACGAATGTGTTTATGCAAAAAATGATTATATTATTTGAATTACTATCAGATTTCAAAACTAATATATCTCAAACAAGAAAATCTATTAATATATTATTAGATGAATTATCAAAACCTGAAGTTCAAAAAGATATAGATGAAATATTAAAAATGGCAGATGTAGGCTCGGTTAAGATTATTGAAAATACTGCTAAAAAAATTCGTGAGGTATTAGGTGGCAGATCTGTAGATCAGCTAATTAAAGTATTTATTGAAACATTTAATAAATTGGTTAATGAAAAAATACAAGCTGTTCAATGGTGGGGCATAATAGCACATAAGACTCATAAAGTATATATGGAATCGTCAAATCAATTAGAAAGAGCATTACAGTCAGATAGTGATAGATTAAATCTTGCACTGAGTTCATTTGAAGCTGGAAATTTGCGTGTCAATGCAAATAGGTTTGAAGAGATGATAAAGGCCAAAGACGCGTCAGCTGTAACTAAAGGAGGAGAATAGATTTTGAGAACACAATTATTATGTACATTTGCACATAGAAAGGATTTAAATTTAATTATTGATTATATATCAAAATCATATACAGTAGCTGAAAAAAGAATGTTTGTATTTTCAAATGCAGATAACTCGTCAGAACTATATGTAACATATAATGTAGAACCGGATGATTATAAAAAGACTCCTAACACAATAATGATACATAGGAAGAAAGAAACAAATACATTATATACAGTTAATGCTTTAAATGCAATAATAAGAAAATCTAATAATGGAGTATTAGATAAGAAATTTATTATAAATTGGCAAATATATGATAATTCTTTAATGTTAACAGATGGCGATGATGTAAGACATATTCATTTAGATCTACATAAAAGAATCGATTTATAATTCTGCGATAACTTTTTGATATTTATATATAATTAATATTAATAAAAAGAGAGAAGTTATGAAGAAATTAATTATATTTTTATTTGCAATCATGAGTCTAGGACTCAATGCACAAAATGGTTTATCTAACAATTGTTTAGAGTGTGCAATAGCGCAAGGATTTTATTGTGGAGAAGATCCCTCCAATTGGACAATGTATTCACCAAACGGATGTGTACCTTCATTTTACATAAATGATGGATATGAAGATTGTGTAGATGCAACTGATGAAGGAGCTGATGTTGTTCCAACAACAATTGAAGAATGTCCAGAACCAGTAGTAATAGAATGTGATACAGTATATGTAGATGTACCTGTAATAGAGTATATTTATGAAACTATATATGTAGATGTACCTGTAATAGAATATATTTATGAAACTATTTATGAAACTGTATATGTCGATGTTATTGAGTATGTCAATGTTATAGAATATGTTGATGTGATTGAATATGTTAACGTAATTGAATATGTAGATGTTATAGAATATGTAGATGTTATTGTAACAGAATATATAGATTGCGATTCAGGATTACCTTGTAGTAGTGGCATGGAAGAAATATTAAAGAAATCTATTGAAGATAATAGATTATATAATCTTAATGGCCAAATTATACGTGAACCAAAAGGTGTTTATATAGAAGAAGGTAAGATTAAATATAAAGTCAGATAAAGACAAAAATAATGAATATATTTCAATTAATAATTAGGTTATTTGAAATATATTCATTATATTTATATTAAATAGAAAGGATTAGAGTTTAGCCATAATTAAACTCAAAATTAAAAAATAAAAAATAAAAACTTTTTTACAACTTTTTTCGATAATCATTAGGATAAATGAAATAAAGTTGTTATATTATTAATTAATTATTAACCATTAAAAAAAGAAAAAAATGGCAATTGACTTAGAAGCAATAAAACGCAAACTTAACCAGTTACAAACAACAGGAGCTCGTAGAGATAACCTGTGGAAACCTGAACCAGGTAAACAAGTTGTAAGAATAGTACCTTATCAGCACGACAGAAATAATCCTTTTCAAGAACTTTACTTTCATTATGATTTAGGTAAGAAAAATTTCTTATCACCAATCACTCATGGAAAACCTGATCCAGTAGTAGAGTTTTGTGAAAAATTAAAAAATTCTGGTAATTCAGATGAATGGAAACTAGGAAAGAAAATGGAACCTAAAATGAGAACTTATGTTCCTGTTCTAATTAGAGGAAAGGAATCTGAAGGAGTTAAATTATGGGGTTTTGGAAAACAAGTTTATACTGAACTATTAGGAGTAATAGCTGATCCAGATTATGGTGATATCACAGACCCAATGGGCGGTAGAGATATCTTAGTAGAATTTACACCATCAGAAGGACCAGGACAGTTTCCTAAAACAACAATTAGAGTAAAACCTAATGTTACTCCAATGACGGAAGATAAAAATGTAGCAGAATCTGCTGCAAATAATCAACCTAATTTGACTGATATTTTTAAAGAGCCTTCATATGATGATTTGAAAGCAGCTTTAGAAGCATGGTTGAATCCAGAAGATGGAAATTCAACTGAAACAAGTTCGACAGCAGAACCAAAGAAAGAAGAAAAAGTTCCAGCTGGAGTTAACAAAGTAGATGATGTTGGTAAAGCATTTGATGATTTGTTTAACGATTAAATAGAGTTACAAAATGGCGAAAGCAAAAGCAAATACAAAAAGCGAACTTCAAGACGTGTTAGCAGTTGAGCTAGCAGATAGTCTCAATAAGAAGTTTAAGAATACAGGATATCAAACTGCATTTTTCTTAGACGGAGATACTAAGGCTCCAAGTGAAGTTAGAGGATGGGTCGGAAGTGGCTCATCAATGCTTGATCTTGCAATTTCAAATCGTAAGGAAGGTGGATTTCCTGTCGGTAGAATATCCGAAATTACAGGATTAGAAGCATCAGGAAAATCATTATTAGCAGCACATGCACTTGCCAATTGTCAAAAGGAAGGTGGATTGGCTGTTTATATAGATACCGAAAATGCAATTAGTAGAGAGTTTCTAGAAGCAATTGGACTTGATCTTAACAAGATGTTATATGTTCCATTAGAAACAATTGAAGACATTTTCGAAGCTATTGAAAGTATAGTTATTAAGATTCGTGAATCGAACAAAGATAGATTGGTAACAATCGTAGTCGACTCTGTAATGGGGGCTTCTACAAAAATTGAAATGGCTAAAGAATTTGATAAGGATGGTTATGCGACAAGTAAAGCTATTATATTATCAAAAGGTATGCGAAAGCTTACCAATATGATAGGCCGTGAAAAGATTTGTTTGATATTCACAAATCAATTAAGAACTAGACTAGGGGTAGCATTTGGAGACCCTTATACAACTTCAGGAGGGAAAGCAATTCCATTTCACGCTTCGGTAAGGTTACGACTCAAATCAGTTGGTCAGATCAAAGTTAAAAAGGACGGTGTCGATCAGGCTATCGGAATTAAGACTAGATGCCAGGTGGTTAAAAACAGAATGGGTCCACCATTAAAAACTATTGATTATGATATCTATTTTGAATCAGGTATTGATAATTTTGGTGGTTGGCTTAATGTTATGAAGCAGTTTAAGTTAGTAGGAACAGCAGGTGCGTGGTATACATTTACTAGAGCAGATGGTTCAGAAGTGAAATTTCTATCAAAAGATTTTGAAAAGAAGTTAGAAGAACTAGATGGTCTTAAAGATGAAATCTATACACAGATATGTGACTCCTATATTCTTAAATATAAACCAGGCGAGGATTTTGGAATTGATGATGTTGAAATTACTGAGGACTTTGTTAACGAAGAAAGTTAATAATGAAAGGACGTTTTTTTGACATATTGAAGGAAGTAGAAAGGGAACATGAGCAAGGGACGGGATCGAGTAAAGACAGCCATCTTTTAATTATCGACGGACTGAATACATTCATAAGAGTGTTTTCAGCCGTCCCAGCTCTAAATGATGATGGAGATCATATTGGCGGCGTTACTGGATTTTTAAGATCTATAGCCGCCAATATCCGTCAACATAAACCAACTAGATGTGTAATTGTATTTGATGGAAAAGGAGGTTCAAGAAGAAGAAAGGACTTGTTTCCAAATTATAAAGCCAATCGAGCAAATAAAACAGCATTTAATAGATATCAAGAGTTTGCCTCATTAGAGGATGAACAAGATAGTATGAAAAGACAATTTGGTAAATTAATTCAATATCTAAATTGTTTACCAATTACTACTATATCAATTGATAATGTTGAGGCTGATGATATAATGGCTTATATTGCAAATGAAATATACACTAAAGATGACAATCGAGCAACTATAGTTTCAACAGATAGAGATTTTTTACAATTAGTAAATAATAGAATATCAGTTTGGAGTCCAATTAAAAAGAAACTATATACTCCAAGTTTAATGCAAGAAGAATTTGGGTTTAGTCCAAAAAATTACTTGTTATATCGTTCGTTTATCGGTGATAAGTCCGATAATATACCAGGCCTTAAGGGTGTAGGACCTAAAAGCCTTATTAAACACTTTCCTATGTTTACAGAAGATAAAGAATTGACTGTACAAGATCTTGTAGAATATGCAACAAATGTAGACAAGAAATATAAAGTACATGAATTAGTTTCAAATAATGAAGAGTTATTAGATCTTAATTATAGACTTATGCAATTGAAAGAAGTTGACATTAATGGTAATGCTAAAATGTTGGCTCTTAATAAAGTTAAAGGTGATATAGATAAACTAAATACATTTGAATTTAAAAAGATGTTTATGGCTGATAAAATGTATACAGTTATTAAAGATTTAGATTCATGGTTAAAAAATTCTTTTAATGCATTAAATGCTTACACATCTCTTTGATTTACGAAAAATTATTATTATATTAAAATATGACAGATAGATTAAGTTCATATGGATATGCGTTTCAGATAAAAGTAATAACTGCATTACTTGTCGATAAAAGCTTTTTACAGCAAATATCAGACATGTTGCAGCCTAAATATTTTGAATCTGAATCAAATGAATGGATTGTAACAACAATACAGGAATATTTTGAAGAATATAAGTCATCTCCTACACTTGAAGTGATGAAAGTAAAAATGGAGAAGATTGATAATGATGTATTGAAAACTCAAATAATACAACATTTGAAAGATGCTTGGAAGTATACTGAGGCAGAAGATTTAGAATATATTAAAGATCAGGCATTAGATTTTTGTAAAAACCAAGAAATCAAAAGAGCTATATTATCATCTGTAGAATTATTGAAATCAGGAAGATATGATGAAATAAAGACAAATATTGATGATGCCATGAAGGCAGGTGCTGATAAAGATATTGGACATGATTATATGGTTAGTATAGAACAACGTTATACAGAAGCAGTTAGATTTGTACAAGCAACTCCATGGGATGTTATCAATGAATTGTTAGATGGCGGATTAGGAAAAGGTGAACTAGGAGTAATGGTTGCACCAGCTGGTATTGGTAAATCATGGGCATTAATGAATATAGGTGCAAATGCCGTCAAGAAAGGTAAAACAGTATTACATTATACATTAGAGTTAAATGAGGCATATGTTGGATTGAGATATGATTCTGTTATAACAGGAATTGCCCAACAAAATCTAAAACATTATATGGATGATGTGAAGGAACAATTAGAAAAAATAGAAGGTGAACTAATTATAAAACATTATCCAACTAAGTCAGTAGGAGTAATGGGAATCAGAGCGCATGTTGAAAAATGTATAATGCAAGACAAAAAACCAGATGTTATTATAGTTGATTATGCAGATTTGTTAAGAGGTCATGGACAAGAAAAAAGACATGAGTTGGAAGGTATATATGAAGACTTGAGAGGTATGGCAGGAGAATATGAAATTCCAGTTTGGACTGCATCTCAAGCAAATAGATCGGCGTTAGAAGAAGATGTTATTGATGCGAGTAAGATATCTGAATCATATGGTAAGGTAATGGTTGCAGATTTTGTATTATCATTATCTAGAAAGATTCAAGACAAATTGGCTGGTACAGGTAGATGGCATGTCATTAAAAATAGATTTGGGCCTGACGGTATTACATTGCCAAGTAAGATGAATACATCTAATGGACAATTTAATATTTATACAGATACATCTATACAAGGACAGAGTACACAAAAGCAAATGGATAATGGAGATAATTTAGCTAAACAATTATTAGCTAGAAAATACAAAGAAACTCAGAATGATGGTTTTGAGTAAAAAAGTTTAAAAATAGTTAGCAAAAGCGTTCATGAGAGAGCGCTTGTTATATATTTATTAGAAAAATTAGTTATATTAAGTAGCAAATGATGCTACATTTTAACACTTAAAACATATAGAAAGGAAGATATTATGGACAAATCAACACAAATTTTATCAGAAATTACAGTGTACATGAAGTATGCAAAATTCTTACCTAACAAGAACAGAAGAGAGACATGGAAGGAGTTAGTAACAAGAAATAAAAAAATGCATCTTAAACAATATCCAGATCTAAAAGATGAAATTAATAAAGTGTATAAAATGGTATATGATAAAAAAGTATTACCGTCCATGAGATCAATGCAATTTGCCGGCAAGCCAATTGAAATAAGTCCTAATAGAGTTTATAATTGTGCATATCTACCAATTGATGATTGGAGAGCATTTTCAGAATGTATGTTTTTATTGCTAGGTGGTACAGGTGTTGGATATTCAGTACAACAACATCATGTTGAAGAATTACCAGAAATAAGAAAACCAAATCCAAAAAGAAAAAGAAGATATTTAATTGCAGATTCAATAGAAGGTTGGGCAGATGCAGTTAAAATATTAATGAAATCATATTTTTATGGAGGTTCAAAATTACAATTTGATTATACAGATATTAGACCAAAAGGAGCAAGACTTGTAACATCAGGTGGAAAGGCACCAGGACCTCAACCTTTAAAGGAATGTTTGGTTAAAATAGAGGGTATGTTGAAACAAAAAGAAGATGGAGATAAATTGACTTGTTTGGAAACTCATGATATTGTTTGTCATATAGCAGATGCAGTATTAGCAGGAGGTATTAGAAGAGCTGCTCTTATTAGTTTATTTAGTGCACAAGATGATGAAATGATTAGCTGTAAAGCAGGTAAATGGTGGGAGTTAAATGCACAAAGAGGTAGAGCAAATAATTCAGCAGTATTGATGAGACATAAAATTACCAAAGAATTTTTCATGAACTTATGGGAAAGAGTTGAAAAATCAGGAGCAGGTGAACCAGGAATATATTTATCAAATGATAAAGATTGGGGAACTAATCCATGTTGTGAAATTGCGTTAAGACCTTTTCAATTTTGTAACTTAACTGAAGTAAATGTTTCAAATATTGAATCACAAGAAGATTTGAATGATAGAGTAAAAGCAGCATCATTTGTAGGAACACTTCAGGCAGGGTATACAGAATTTCATTATTTAAGACCAGTATGGCAAAGGACAACAGAAAAGGATGCTTTAATAGGTGTTTCAATGACAGGTATAGGATCAGGTACAGTATTAGGTTATGATATGAAATCAGCAGCAAAAATTGTAAAAGAAGAAAATGTTAGAGTTGCTAAAATGATTGGAATAAATAGAGCAGCAAGAACAACAACAGTTAAGCCAGCTGGTACAACATCATTAACATTAGGTACTTCATCAGGTATTCATGCATGGCATAATGATTATTACATAAGAAGAATAAGGGTTGGTAAGAACGAATCAATTTATCCATATCTAAAAGAAAATCATTCAGCACTTGTTGATGATGAATATTTTAGACCACATGATACTGCGGTAATTGAAATACCACAAAAAGCCCCGGAAGGTGCAATAATGAGAACAGAATCTCCATTTCAATTATTAGATAGAGTAAAGAGAGTAGCTCAAGAATGGATTAAGACAGGACACAGATCAGGTAATAATACTCATAATGTTTCTGCTACAATTAGTTTAAGAGAACATGAATGGGAAGCAGCAGGTAATTGGATGTGGGATAATAAAGAACATTATAATGGTCTAGCTGTATTGCCATATGATGGTGGTACATATACTCAAGCTCCTTTTGAAGATATTACAAAAGAAAAATATGAAAAAATGATGATTTCATTAGAATCAGTAGATTTGACAGAAATTATTGAAACAGAAGATGAGACAGATCTAAAAGGTGAATTAGCATGTGCTGGAGGCGCTTGTGAAATTGTCTAAAGATTATTATTTAGAAAATGGGAAGATTGTTTTTACAGAACAGTTTCATTTGAAAAGAGGACATTGTTGTGATAATAAATGTAGGCATTGTCCATATTTATATAAGAATGATAAACCTTAAAAACATATTAGAACAAGTACGTGGTTCAAGTCAAGTTGAAGGTACTGCTGACGTAGATAGAGAAGTTATACCTCAAGAAAATATAACAAAAGAATTATCTAAAGTAGGAGCAACTGATTTTAGAGTAACTATAATTAAAGGTAGTTACGCAATTACCATGGAAAGAAAATTTGAAGATTATAAAAAAACCTTAAAGTTTGTGAACGATGTAGCTAAAATTTCTGCAAAATTAGATCACCATCCAGACATCTTGTTTAATTATGATACGGTTAAATTAGAAATATATTCTCATTCTCATAAAGCTGTTACAACAAAAGATATAGAATTTGCAAAAAATGTTTCAAAGAAATAAAATAAAAATAATAAAAGATTTATATTTAGATAAGCCATTGCAAGAATCTAATAATTTAGATTTAGATTTTTTCGATCGAGAAGGCTATCAATTAAATAGTTTAGAAAAAGAATATCATACAGTAAATGAAGTTTCCATTCATACTGAGGATAGAATGGCTAGAAGAGTATCAGATGATGCATTAAATGTAGTATTGCAACATTGGTATACACAAGATAAGCCACATCCAAATATTTATATAGACCATGCTCATATATTACATAGATTTGGATTTGCAGGTGAAGCTAGAGAACAATTAATTAATGAAGCAATAGAACATCCAAAATTATATAAAATGGTTCATATAAAACCAAAATATGGTTTGGATTTTGGTATAGATTGGATAGATGAAAGCCAGGTTATAGAAATGTTTCATATTGAATTGGATTGTAGAGATTATGATAAATTTTGTGATATAGTTAACAAGTTACAAAAATTTATTGAATCTGCAGATTGGGAAGATTTAGCTCAAAAATTATTATCAACAAAATTTCATTGGCAAGAATTAGATGAATATGAACAAGCTGAATACAAAGCCAAATTATTTGGACTAGATAAAATAGGCATCGATTATTTTACAGGCCATTACCTCAATAAACCATACCTTTTTACATATTTAAAAGTTATAGATTAGTTAACTTTTCTGGAAAAAAGCTGCCAAAAGATTTGGTAGTACGAGATTTTTTCCTTATCTTTATTATATAAGAAATTAGATAATAAAAATAATAATTAATTAATAAATAAGAGATATGATAAATAAAATTTTAAATCAATTAGATCAATTAAGTAAAGATGAATTGTTAACTTTAAATAAAGCAGTCATTAAGATGGCAAAAGCAAAAAGGTCAATTGAATCAGTTATAAAAGGTGCTATTTTAAAAGTAGGTCAAGTAGTTGAAATCAACCAAAAAAAGCATAAAGGTCAAAAATTTATCATCAAAAAAGTTAAAAGAACTAATTGTCTTATTCATGAAAAAGATGGATCGGCAATTTATAATTGTCCAATTTCAATGTTAATAGCGTAATTATGGAAAACAATAAAGTTATAAATGATGTAATCTATGTCTCCGAAATGGAGGCATGGGTTGATGTAAAAGAATATTTACAGCATGCAATGAGTTTAGCAAATTATGAATCAGATATCAAATTTGAATTAAAATATAAAACAAGTTGGTATGGAAATAATAATTGGTTTGAACCTTACATAAGAGTTGGGACAAAACATCAAGCAGACCAAGTATTGGAAAGATTGATAGAAGGTGATATAGATGCTCAAATAGATGTATATGAGTCTGATGACGGAGATGAATATCCAGGAGGACCACCAATCATGATGAGAAGATATTCGGTAGAGTTAATAGATATAAAATTAGATAAACAAATAGAGTTATGAATGAAAACAAATGGATTATTTTTGATTTAGATGGCACAATAGCTGATATAGAAGTTAGAAGACAATTGTGTACAAAAGAAAATGGTAAAATGGATTGGGATAAGTTTTTTGATTCAAAACATATTATATTAGATAAGCCTAATATGCCAGTAATAATGATGGCTCAAGCTTTAACAGCATTTGGATATAAGATTGCAATCTTTTCAGGTAGAAGTGCATCATCTCAGGATGGTACTAAAGAATGGTTAGAAGTACATAATGTCCCTTTTAATTTATTAAAGTTGAGGCCAATGGTCCATCCTTTCAAATTCATGCCTGATGAAAAATTAAAATTACAATGGTTAAATGAAATGGATTGGAAAGATGATGTAGTTGCAGTATTTGATGATAGAGATAAAGTCGTCAATATGTGGAGAGAGATTGGTTTAACATGTATGCAAGTTGCACCAGGAAATTTTTAAAAAAGAGGCGTAAATATTTGTGCGTTTGAAAAAGTTTTTATATATTTATACATATAAGATAAAAAGTTATGCAAAAATTTAAATTTGGAGATGTTGAATTAACATTTAATTTTAAAAAGCTTCCTACTCATGATCAAGATTATTTACGTTCAATAGTATTTGAAACAGTTAATAATAAATCTGTAAAGAGTTCTGGTTATAATTTTCATGAATATTATCCTAATGCAAATAATTTTACGTTGTTTAAACAACAAAGTACGATGTTAAATTATATGACAGAATTTGTAGGCGAATATTCATATACAACATCTCATTTACTTGAAGGTAAAAAATATTGGTTTGCTTGGACTCATAATAAAAGACAATAATATGTATAGAAGTTATAAAGAATTTAATGGTTATAGTACAGCATTTAGACAATATAGAGCTGATTCACATTGTAGATTTATCCATGGATATGCTTTACGATTTAAAGTATGGTTTGATGGAGAACTAGATGATAGAAATTGGGTTGTCGATTTTGGCTGTTTTAAGCGTAATGGTGTTAAGGATTGGTTTAAAACTCAATTTGATCATACTACGTGTATAGCAAAAGATGATCCACATTTAGAACATTTTAAAGATTTACATAATTTAGGTCTTATCCAGTTACGAATATTGGATGATGTAGGTTGTGAAAAATTTGCAGAACATGTATTTAAATATCTGAATGAAAAAATTAAAGTAGAAACAGGAGGTAGAGTGAAAGTATATAAAGTACAGTGTTGGGAACATAGTGAAAATATGGCAGAATATTATGAATAAAAGAATAGAAGATTATAATAAAACTTTACCTGTATTAGAAGTATATAGGTGTGTACAATCAGAAGGATCAAGATTTGGTAGACCGACTATTGCTGTTAGAACAACAGGTTGTACCCATAGATGTTATTTTGGAGCAGGTGGCTGGTGTGATAGTTGGTATACAAGTATCCATCCAGAAAAAGGAACATTTTGTTTTAATGACATAGTTAAAATATATGATGATAATCCACAGGTAAAAGAAATGATGTTAACAGGAGGATCTCCGACAATGCATCCAGCATTAGTAAATGAATTGACTCATTTTGCAAATGAAAGAGGTATTTTGATTACAATTGAAACAGAAGGTAGTCATTATGTTGAGACAGATTATCCATTAGGATTATTATCTTTAAGTCCTAAATTTTCAAATAGCGTTCCAGTAGTAGGAGCTATTACACCTGCAGGTAAAGTTGTAGATGAGCGAATGGTTAAGATTCATAATAGAAAAAGACAAAATACAGATGCCATAAAACAAATGATTGCATTTCATAAAGATTATCATTATAAACCAGTATGGGATGGTACAGATGAAAATTTAGCAGAAATAGAAGATTATCGAGTTGAATTAGGTATTCCAAAAGATAAAACTTATATTATGCCAGCAGGTGATACTAGGAAAACATTAGTTGAAATGTATCCAAAAGTATTTGAAATGGTAGCAATACATGGTTATAACATGACAGGTAGAGATCACATAATAGCATATGATACGGAACGAGGAGTTTAATAAGGCACTTGAGTTGCTAAACGAGATAGAAGAAAATACTGATACATGTTGTGCAATAACAATGGACCCAGAAGATGTATCAGTATTAATAAATAAATTACGAACTATAATAGAAAAATTAAAAGATGAATAAAATTAATTTAGAACTAGTTAAAGAGGGATATGCAAATGGTGTTGCAAATGGACGTCCTTTAACAGAAGAAGAAAAAGCTCAAATGATTGTAGATGCTGAAAATGCATTTGGTAAATTTTTAGATGCATTAAAAGTAGATTGGAGAGAAGATCCTAATTCAGATAAAACACCACATAGAGTTGCAAAAGCATATGTTAATGATTTATGGGCAGGAAGATATGAAGCTCCTCCTGCAATAACAACATTTCCAAGTGATGGATATGATGGCATGGTATTTGAAGGTGGTATTCCACTAACTAGTATGTGTTCACATCATCATCAAACTATTATGGGTAAAGTGCATGTTGCATATATTCCAGGTAAAGATAGTAGAGTAATTGGATTAAGTAAATTAAATAGATTGGTAGAACATTTTGCAAGAAGAGGTGCTATTCAAGAACAATTGACAGTTGCTATTCATAATGCTATTAACCAAATTATTTCAGATAATGCAGGTGTTGGAGTAATGATTGATGCAACTCATAACTGTGTACAATGTAGAGGAGTTAAACATGGAGGTGCAAGTATGAAGACCAGTAAATTGACTGGAGCATTTAAAGATGATTCTGCTACAAGAAATGAGTATTATGAATTTGTAAGAGGGTACTAATGGAAATATTAATACCAGAATTTAAAATAGAAAGACGTGTTAGATCAATGGCACATAAGATTTCAGAAGAACATAAAGCTTCAGGTGATATTATGCCACCAGTAATGATTTGTGTATTGAATGGTGGATTTGCATTCTTTTCTGATTTGGTTAAAGATATGGGTATCGATATACAAGTTGATTTTATTAGAGCAAAATCATATGATGGGAGAGATAATTCACAAGGTGTTAAAATTACAAAAGATTTAGAAATACACTGTAAAGGTAAACGTGTTTATATTGTAGATGATATAGTTGATACAGGTAAAACAATGTTTGAAATCTTATTATTAGTAAATGATATGATGCCATCAGATGTAAAAGTTGTTACGTTACTTAAACGTAAAGAAAATAGTCCTCCAGTTGATCATTTCTGTTTTGAAATAGATGATGAATGGGTGGTAGGTTATGGATTAGATGATAATTCATTAAAAAGAAATTATAGAAACATTTATAAAATAAATTGAAAAAGATTAGGTTATATGAAATATATTCCTTATCTTTATATATAATAAAAAGAAAAAGTTATGAGAAAAGCAAAAGCACAATCTAGACGAATAAAATCATTAATAGCATATCCAGATGCTAAAAAACATCAATTGATTAGTTTTATCAAATCAGGAGTTAGAATATTTGGTTATATTTTACTAACAGTTGATATAACAACAGCAGTTATTGTTTTAGCATTAAGTGAAGGATTAGGAATTTTTGAAGAACTAGTTTAAATGTATCAAGCAATAGCATATCACAAACGTACTAATAAAGTACACATATGGGATGACCAAAAAGGTCATATTGAAGTAGATTATAAGCCTTATGCTTATCGTAAATCAAATTACGGTAAATTTGTAGCATTAGATGGCAAACAAGTAGAAAAGGTTTACAATCCAGATCCTGGTGATCGAAGTTTATATGAAGTTGATATCAATCCAGAAATGAGAACATTGATTGATATGTATACAGATTCAGATGAAGCATCAGTAGGACATACTCCATTGTTTATTGATATTGAAGTAGATATCGAATCCGGGTTTCCAACACCAGAAAAGGCAGAAAATGAAGTTACATCAATTGCAATATTTGATGAAGCAGGTAAGCAAAGATGTGTATGGATTTTAGATAAAGATCAAGTTGTTGATAATGTTGTACAGCCCGGATATGAAGTTACTTCATGCTCAGATGAGAGAATATTGTTAGCTAGATTTTTAAACAAGTATCAAGAAATTAGACCTACTTTAATAACTGGTTGGAATATAGACTTTTTTGATATTCCATACTTGTACAATAGAATGGTAAGGATATTAGGAGAAAAACAAGCAAGAGGGTTATCTCCAATTAATGATGTTATTTGGCTAAAACATAGAAATAGATATAGAATATCTGGTGTATCATGTTTAGACTATATGGCACTTTATAAGAACTTTACTTATAATCAAGAATCAAGTTATTCACTTGAAGCTATATCACAAAAAGAATTAGGTAAAGGTAAGATGAAATATGAAGGCTCATTAAATGATTTGATGAGAGATGATATACAAGGTTATATTGATTACAACATGAATGATGTTGATTTGGTATGGGAAATAGATCAAAAAATGAAGTTGATGGATTTGGCTAGAAGTATATGTCATAAAGGACATGTTCCATATGAAGATTTTTTATTTCCAACTAGATATTTAGATGGAGCTGCTTTAACATATTTGAAACGATTAGATATTGTTTCTCCTAGTAGAAAATTAAGAAAATCAGATGAACCATTAGAGTTACTAGGAGCATATGTAAAGGCACCTAATCCAGGTAGATATAAGTGGGTTTACGACCTCGATTTAACATCTCTGTATCCTAGTATCATCATGACATTGAATGTTTCTCCAGAAACTAAAGTAACTAAATTACAGAAGTTTAATGGCCATGCATATGTAAAAAATAAAGGACAACATTATTCTGATGAATGGAATGGTTGGGAAACTAGTCAAGACTTAAGAGAATATTTAGAAAAGAATAAATATTCAATTGCCGCTAATGGTGTTGTATATGATACTCAAATTAAAGGATTTCTGCCAAGTATATTGGATAAATGGTTTAATGAAAGAGTTGAATATAAAAATTTAAGAAAGAAATATGAAGCCGAAGGAGATGATGTTAAAGCAGAATATTTTGATAGGATGCAATTGGTAACTAAAATTTTATTGAATTCATTTTATGGAGTATTAGGTAATCCTGGTTTTAGATTTTTTGATCCAGACAATGCTGTTGCAATTACAAGTACAGGACAGCAATTGATTAAGTTCACAGCTGATATTGGAAATAAGTTTTATATAAGAGAATTAGGTCTAGAAAAAGATTATTGTATTTATACAGATACAGATTCAACTTTCTTTTCATCATTACCAATCATTAAACATAGGTATCCGGATTTTGATATAACAGATGAAAAATGGATGGCTGATAAAACAATTGAAATTGCGGATGAAGTCCAAGACTTTATGAATAGGTCATATGATATATACGGTAAACGATTTCATAATGTAGATACTCATAGATTTGATATTAAACAAGAAAATGTTGCCAAGGCTGGTTTATGGATTGCCAAAAAAAGATATGCACAATGGATTATTAATGTTGAAGGTCATACGGTATCAAAATTAGATGTGAAAGGATTAGATGTTGTTAGGTCATCCTTTCCTCCATCATTTAGGAAGTTCATGGCACAGATATTAGAAGATATATTGAATGATATTGATAAGGTAACATTAGATCAAAAGATTCTTGACTTTAAAGAACATATGAAAACATTACCATTAATGGAAGTGATGTTTCCGATTGGAGTTAAGAATGTTAAAAAGTATACAAGAAAAGGCGATGAGCCATTTGCAGTAAGAATGAAGGGTACGCCAGTACATGTTAAATCTGCTTTAAATTATAATGACATGTTACGTCATCATAAGATAAAAACAATTCGTGGTATTATTAATGGTGAAAAAATTAAATGGACATATTTGACAAATAACAATATGGGTTTAGAAACAATGGCATTAAAAGGATATGATGACCCGGTGCCAATAGAAAAATTTGTAGAACAGCATATTAATCATAATAAAGTTTTCAAATCAGCATTTGCAAACAAATTGAATGATTTTTATGGTGCAATGAAATGGGGGAAGGTCCCCGAAAATAATAACTTAGGGAAATTTTTTGCATTCGACTAATGATTTTAATAATAATTAAATAAAGGAGAAAGATTATGGAAATAATTATGACAGTGCTAATTACATTAATAGTTGTGGCTTTAATAGTTGCAGTTATTAATTTGGTTAGGTTGAACAAAAAAGCTCAAGAACATGATATGCTTCAAATGGAAGTAATGGATGTTCAAAATAGACTTGATCGAATGATTGAAAAGCTTGAAATTGATTTACGTAAAAGTGATGACGATTTACAAAAAGATTATGTAGATCGAATTAACGGGTGGGTATCATCCACCGATCGTAGATTTGATTATCTTGCAAGTGATATTAACAAATTAAATGAGACAGTAAATCCAAATTCGGATATACTAAAAAAGTAGTTAAATAATTAGGTCGTTTGCAAAAAATTTCTTATATTAAATTAATATGATAGGATTTAGAAAACATTGGTATGGTAAAGAATGTGAAGGCAGATTAACAGATGTTGAAACATTATTTATAGCCGACATTACAGTAAAAGGAGTAGATATGGAAAAGATGCCTCATATCTATTTTTGTTCTGGAGCAGTAGAACAATTGATAAAAGATAAAGGTGATTTGAATTGGGATTGGATGAATAAATTTATTGATAGAACAGGTATAACAATAAGCTTAGAATGTGAACCTCTTATGTTACATAATATTCCAGATATGATTAGAATCAAGACTCATATCATGTATATGATTTCTTTAAAAGAAGTTGGGTTATTAAAGAAAAATGATAGTATAAAAGTTGTACATGCTCCATATAGTTTATATTGTACAAGTATACAAAATATGCAAAAGGTTACACCTGATGATTATAAATACGATAGATATGAATAAAATTTGGATAGTAGATTTAGAAGCTGTAGAGAGTAGATACACTGGTCAATGGAAAACTCATATTCCACAAATATTAGAAGTACAATCTCTTATACATGATAAGTATGAAATAGAAGTTATTGAAGGACCAATTGATATACCAGAAGCAACAACACCTGGTGCATTTTTAAATTTTGGTGGCACTAACATATATAAAAGTGCTCAAATGGAAAAGATAAGTAGATTGTTTTGTGAAGGGGAAGTTAAAGACGGCGATCACTTTATTTATACTGATGCATGGAATCCAACTATTATTCAATTGAAGTATATGAGTCAATTATTAAATATTCCAATTATGATACATGGATTTTGGCATGCAGGTAATTATGATAAAAATGATTTTTTAGGTAGATTGATTAATAGTCAATGGGTTAAGACATTTGAAAAGTCATTAGCTCAGGCAATAGATTATAATTGGTTTGCATCTGATTATCATTTAAATATGTTTAGAAAGAATTTTGGATTTAAAGAAATTGAATTGTTTAGAACAGGTTGGCCAATGGAATATTTAGAAGATACATTTACTCCAGTAGAAAAGAGGGATATTATATTATTTCCGCATAGGATTGCACCGGAGAAACAATTAAATATATTTAAAGACTTAGCAAAAGAATTGCCTGAATATGAATTTATAGTATGCCAAGAATTTGAGTTTACTAAGGCTCAATATCATAAATTATTAGAAAGTGCTAAAATAGTATTTTCTGCTAATCTTCAAGAAACATTAGGTATATCATGTTATGAAGGAGCGTTAGCTGGAGCATTACCAATGGTTCCAGATAGATTAAGTTATTCAGAAATGTATGTCGATGATTTTAAATATCCTAGTGAATGGACAAAATCTTGGACTTCATATAAAAGACATAAACAATTATTAGTTAATGAAATAAAAATATGGATATCAAGATATGATGAAATAATAAAGAGTAAAAAATTGAACAAATTAACAACATTTTTACATGAGAATTATTTTTCATGTAATGGATTAAAAAAAGTATTATTTGATGGAGAATAAACAAAAAGAATTTATATATTTTCCTTCCTTATCAGCAGGAGGGTTTGCATCATCATTAATAAAAGATGACAAGTTGTCATCAGGTACAACATGTAGATTTTATGATGATAGTTATCCAGAGAAATTTAGACATAAAGCATTTCTGTTAACAGCGGGTCATTATTATAAGAAAATGGATGCACGTGAGCAATTTGGATTAGGTAAAGATACATTAGTGTTTGGTGACTCAGGAGGTTATCAGATTGCAACAGGTGCATTAAAGTATAGTGATGATTTAAGAGAAAAGATATTTCATTGGTTAGAAGCCAATTCAGATGTAGCAGCTAATTTAGATATACCACCTAAAACAGTTTATGAAAATCAATTTGCAAAATGTGCAGATATTAGTTTTGATAATTTTGCATGGTTTGAAAAACATCAATCAGGTAAGACTAAGTACTTAAATATGTTACAAGGTTCAAATCCTAATGAATATGAATGGTGGTATCATAAATTTAAACATTTTGAATTTAATGGATGGGCAATAGGAGGACCGCAGAAATTGGTTGATTTTATGTGGGCATTAGCATTAATGTTAAAAAATAGAGAATTTGAAAAGGTAAATTTAGAATACTTACATTTGTTAGGAATATCTAAAATATCAGATTTCTTTATTTTATCTACAATACAAAAATGTTTGAATAAACATTATGGTAATAGAATTGTTGTTACAACAGATTCAAGTTCACCTGGTCAATATCCTGTATATGGGACGTATTTACATTCTCATAATTTTAAGAAATTGTCATTTACAGATGTATACATGCCAAAAGGCACAAAAGATGATGATGGAAATATTACTCCATTAGTAGAAGATAAAGTTCCAGATTTACAACTTGATCAATTAGTTCCATGTAGTTTAGATTGTCCTGCATGTAAAGATTTTAATTGGGGAATGTTAGATGCATATAATAAAGATGCCGTTCCAAGAATGGTGTTACATAATGTACATGTATTTCAAAATACAATCAAAGAAGTAAATAAATTAGTAGCAGCTCATAAAGATGTTGCTCAATATGTTGTTCCAAATAATTTAGCAGGAGTGTTAAAAAGCATTTATGAAATGTTTGAAGATCCTGATAAAGCTATTACGACATACGAAAAATATAAACAATACTATCAGAAATTTGGAGGACAGAGTATATCAACAATTAATATAGATAAGTTTAACCAATTTTTTGAACAAAAAGCGAAATAATATGAAAAAGAATGAATTATTAAATTTTGTAGGCCGGTATCATCTTGCCGGAGCAACTACATCAGTAAAATGGATTGCAAAAGATGGAAAATTACATACAGAATTTATTACAGATGACCAAAATGTAATAGGAACAGTTAATGCAAATTTAGATTTAGGAGAACATCAATTAGGTGTTTATGCAACTCCTAGTTTAGTAAAAATGTTATCTGCAGTAGGTGATGATTTAGATGTAAAAGTAAATGGTGTTGGTAAAACAGCTGTTAGTATGAAGATTAAAGATAAAGATGTTAATATGATATTCATGTTAGCTGATCTATCAGTTATAAGACAAGTTCCGGATCTAAAAAATACACCAGATTGGAATGCATCAATTGAAATATCTAAAGATTTTACTAATAAGTTTATTAAAGCCAAAAATGCATTACCAGAATCTGAAAATTTTGGTATTAAGTGTAGTAATGAAACAGTTGAAATGATTATAAATTATTCGACAATTAATACTAATAGAATTAAATTTGACGTAGCTGCTCCAAGTAGTACAGATATGTCAGTTATTTGTTTTTCATCAACTTTATTTAAGGAAATATTACAATCAAATAAAGATGCAGAATCAGGTAAATTAGAAGTATCAAGTGCAGGATTAGCAAGAGTATCATTTACAGGTAAAGATTATTCATCTACATATTACTTAGTACAATTACAAACAGCATAATGAAAGTAAAGTTTAAGAAATTAGTAGATACGGTGACAATTCCATCATATGCAAAGTCTGGCGATGCTGGATTAGATATGGTTGCAACTAAACATACAATAAATACAGATCACAACTTTATTCAATATCATACAGGTATTGCAATAGAAATACCAGAAGGACATGTAGGATTATTATTTCCAAGATCATCAATATCAAAAACAGATTTGAGATTGGCAAATGGTGTTGGAGTAATAGATTCAGGATATAGAGGAGAAGTTGTATTTAGATATAAGTTTAAAAAGGATACATATTTTGCAGGAATGAAAAGATATGAAGATGGAGATAGAGTAGGTCAATTAATAATAATTCCAATACCACAAATAGATCTTGAAGAAGTTTCTGAATTAACAGATACGGATAGAGGTGATGGTGGATTTGGATCAACAGGTAATTAATATGTTTGGAAATCAAGAACACACATTATGGGTAGAAAAGTTTAGACCCGGTACATTAGATGGTTATGTCGGTAATGAAGATATAATTGATAAGGTTAAAATTTATATAGAATCAGGAGATGTCCCTCATCTG
>Ga0209634_1001012_pt1 | contig 21155 bp, 28 predicted proteins | sample LinPmetageLP40_FD_184043 | JGI IMG/M metagenome (GOLD analysis project Ga0209634, IMG submission 184043) | Marine viral communities from the Pacific Ocean - LP-40 (SPAdes) (version 2) | ecosystem: Environmental > Aquatic > Marine > Oceanic | place: Pacific Ocean | collected 2010-08-26 | reverse complement strand
AAGAGATAAGCGTAGTATCGGAAAGTATACCGCATCTCCGTAGAGGTAGTTTAAAGGACTTCTTATCGATCTTAAAGGGACTCAATAGGTATAAGGAAGATCAATTCAATAGGAGTACCTTAAAGTACACATTTACAAATAATAGCTATATCGAATTCTTTTCAACGGATCAACCCGATAAGCTTCGCGGTGCAAGACGAACCGACCTATATATTAACGAATGTAATAACGTACCCTTCGACGCTTATAATCAATTATCGGTAAGAACCTCCGGGAATATATGGCTCGACTATAATCCTTCGAATTTGTTTTGGGTAGACAAAGAAATAATAGGGCAACCCGATACGGATTATATAACCCTAACTTATAAAGATAACGAAGTACTTCCTCAATCGATAGTAGACGAAATAGAGAAAGCAAGAGAGAAAGGTAAGACCTCGACTTATTGGTTAAATTGGTGGAACGTCTACGGACTCGGAAAAATAGGATCTCTAGAAGGCGTATGTATTCCGGATTGGAAAGAGATAGATAGAATACCTAACGAAGCTAGACTATTAGGATATGGCTTAGACTTCGGCTATTCGGTAGATCCAAGTTCGTTAATCGCTTTATACAAATGGAACGAAGCCTATATTTACGATGAGGTTCTTTATAAGAAAGGAATGCTCAATAGAGATATAAGTAGATTCTTAAGTCAATTAGAGATTACCGAAACTATCGTGGCGGATTCCGCAGAGCCAAAGAGTATAGCCGAATTACAAGGATACGGACATTCTATTTACGGAGTAAGCAAAGGAAGAGATTCCGTAGTATACGGATTAAACCTAATAAACCAAAACGAGATATACGTTACCGCAAGAAGCAAGAACTTAAAAAGAGAACTAGGAGGTTACGTTTGGGCTAAAGATAAAGAAGGTAATACCTTACAAAAACCAACAGGGCTACATCCGGATTGTATAGATGCGGCACGCTATATTTTAACCGATCAATTAGAAAACCCGAATAAAGGCGAGTATTATATTTATTAAAAAAAGTTTGGTAGTTAATAAAAAGTTTATATCTTTGAGTATAATTAAAAACAAAGACAAATGGAAACTAAAATATTTTATACGGAAACGGGATACGATAGAACAAGCTACATATTTTTTGAGATGAGAAAAGAAACAAAATGTTTTTATTACTTAGAAGCTATTGGAAAACATAACAACGAATATGGCGTTAATCCTGATAGAACTAAAGTTACGGGAACAGGATTTAGAATTAAAAAAGACAACAAACGTTTCATACAATGGAAAGGACAATCTTTAAAAGAAAATAGAAACTACACTTATACAGGAGCATAACACAAGAAATAAATAATTAAAATAAATTGTTTATTAATTGTTTATTAAATAAATAGTAGTATATTTACAAAGTAAAACAAAAACAATTAAAATTATATCAAATGACAAATTTAACAAAAAAACAATTCAATCAAGTTTTAAACTTAAAAAGCGATATTATTAAAATATCAAGTGGTAATGTAGCTTACAAATTAATGTACTATATGTATGTAAAAAAGTTAAAAACTAATTACCCTGCAATAAGACAAATATTAAATTTAACATAAGAACACAAGGGGGGCAACCCCCTTTTTTATTAACCAATAATTATATTATGGAAAACAAAGTAGAATATATAATGGTAAAAGAATTAACAAAAAAAGAAAATAGAAAGAACCTCATCAAAATATTTGGTGGTGCATTATTATGTGGCTTATTTGCAATAGCTTCAATGTATTTCTTTTTATTCTTTATATTGTGGGCAAATGAAATAACAGATAAAGTTGTTGGATATTTTTGATATGAAAGAAGCTTGTTGGTACGAAGAAATATACGTCGTTCAAAAACCTATAAAAGTAGGAACTAAAAAAGGAGGCTACGACGTTACCTTAAATATAGATTACAAAGGTAAGAATACGATTGAAGGAAACGAAACGTACAAACAAAATTCTAGAGAATTAGAAAACAAAATAGAAGAGGCTTATAGATACGCCTATAAGAGATTTATATTAAGAGAATAGTTTGGGCAGCTATAAATGTCTTTTTCATTTGTTTGGGGAATTAGAGGAGCTTAACTAGGTTCCTCTTTTTCTATTTATACAAATTAGGTTTAATTTTATTATATATATATGAAAGTACAAATAAACGTTCCGGATAGTTTAAAAGATATTACTCTAGAGCAATACCAAAGATTCGAGAAGATAAATACCGAAGAGAATAAAGATAGCTCCTTCCTACTACAAAAAATGATAGAGATATTTTGTAACCTCAACCTTAAAGACGTAGCTAATATAAAATACAATAGCGTTCAAGAAATAACAAACCATTTAAATAAAGTCTTCGAAGCTAAAACGGAATTAATAACTACTTTTAAATTAGGAGGTATTGAGTTTGGATTTATACCCGAGCTTGATAATATAACTCTAGGAGAATATATAGACCTCGATACTTATTTAGGCGAGTGGGATAATATGAAAAAAGCTATGAATGTCCTATATAGACCTATAACTAATAAGAATAAAAATAGATATACTATAGAGGATTATAAAAAAAACGATAATACCGAACTTCTAAAAAGTATGCCTTTAAATATTGTAATGGGATCTCTTGTTTTTTTTTGGAATTTAAACAAAGAGTTATTGCAAACTACCCTGAGATATTTGAACAAAGAAGCGAAGAAAATGAATATGGACCAGCGTCTAGTTTTGGAAGAAAATGGGGATGGCTATCCTCTATATACGGTCTCGCACAAAAAGATGTTACCAAATTTGAAGATATCACAAAATTAAACGCACATAAATGTTTTCTATACTTAGCGTTTGAGAAAGAAAAGATAGAACTAGAAAGAAAACAAATAAAAAATAAATGAAAGGATTCTATAACTTAACGGATAAATTAAAAGATACTTTACTTGCGGAACCTTTTGTTAATACGGTAACCTTTGGAAGCTTAGACGATATAGATCTAAACAAACAAACTATCTTCCCGTTGTCTCATATTACGGTAAACAATACAACCGTAGGAACTAATATATTAACGTTTAACGTTAGTATCCTATCAATGGATATAGTAGATATAAGCAAGGCGGAGACTACGGATATATTCGTAGGTAACGATAACGAGCAAGACGTTTTAAATACTCAACTAGGATTATTAACTAGAGTTATAAATACGCTACAAAGAGGAGATCTTTTTACGGAACTTTATCAAGTAGACGGAGACGTAAGTTGCGAGCCTTTTGTAGATAGGTTCGAAAACAAGTTAGCCGGATGGGCAGCTACCTTTGACGTTAAAATTGAAAACGATATGACGATATGCAACTAAAAGAAGTAAATAAAACTCTTAATAAGTTCGGTAAGTACGTTGTATCTCAAGCTAGAGCGAATCTAACTAGAGGTAAAAAGAACTATACAAGAAACCTATACGAAAGTATTAACTATATACTAGAGGAGTCTAAAATAGGTCCACGTATATATTTTGAGATGGACGATTACGGTATGTTTCAAGATCAAGGAGTTAAAGGTAAAAATCCAAGTCTTGTAAAGAACGGGAAACAAAAAGCTCCAAATAGTAAATTTAGTTTTAAGAATAAAATGCCTCCTCAAAAACCATTATCGGAATGGGCTAAAAGTAAGAGTATAAGATTAAGAGATAGTAAAGGACAATTTAAAAAAGGAAGCTACCAAACTATAGGCTTTATATTACAAAAAAGAATATTTGCTCAAGGTATAAAACCAAGTCTATTCTTTACTAAACCTTTTGCTAAATCATTTAAGAACCTACCTCCGGAATTAGCAAATAGTTTTGGTATAGATATAGAAAAAATATTAAGTTGATATGAGTACAAAGATAAACGTAAGAAGCCCCTTTTATTTACATTTAGTAGAGCCTAGTCCTCCCTTACCTGACTTTAATTGTTCGGTCGCAAGCTTAGTAGGTTTTGAAGTAGATAATCAAGGTATAATAACTTTACCTAGTCCCGCCGTTGGAGTTATAGATTCTATATCGAGCGACGACGGAGACTTTTCTAATAACAAGTTCCCTACCGAAACAACGGATACCTCGAGAACGATAAAAATAAAACTACTTATTCCTATAGGTTACGCAAATACGATTGATATCTTTTTTGAATGTCCCGTTACCGCAACGCAACCGGGAGTAACTAGCTCGGTCGTACAGCCTACGGTTTGTTCCGGTGGACCAGGTACCTCGGGAAGTATAAGCGCTCAAAGTTTATCGGTAGGCGGATCAAGTGTAGATATTGCTTTAGCGGGATTCTTTACAAGCGAAACAACATACGCTTTTTCTAACTTAAATCCTAACTTAGTAACGGCGGCGTTAAGCGGTAGTACTTTAACTTTATCGCCAAATGTAATAGCGGGATCAACTACGGTTTACGCAATAGGGAGAGACGCTAGTTATCCGACAACTTGCGAGGCTACTCAAAGTATAGCGGTTACGGTAACGGATAGTACTACGGCTTTTAGTTGTACCGCTCCAACTAATCCGGCTTTACAAGGAGGAGGTATTACTCAAGCGGGGGCAATAACAAACCCTACAACAATAGGAACTATAACAAAGATAATGGCAACCTCCGGAGGCGGAGCGATAACAAGTGTAGCGGCAAATAGCGGATCGTCGGCTCAAAACGTAACTTTGTTTTTTAATATTACGGTACCTTCGGGTTATTCAAACGCAGCGGCTACCGTAGAATGTTCGGCTACTTTCTCTCAACCGGGAACGACGGCTCCTACGTTTACTTGTTCTTTAGCAAACCTTACAGGTCAAGCAATAGCAAGAAACGGTGCTATATTTTTAGGATCTTCAACCCTAGGAACGGTTAAGAGTTTTACGCCTCCGACAGATCCTTTTAAAGACGTCCCGACGGACACTTCAAGAACGGTAGTATATCAAGTAGAAATACCTTCGGGTTATTTAAACGCGGGATCTACAATAGATTGTAGCGTAACAATGACGCAACCGGCAACGGTAAGTATTTGTGGATCAAACAATTTCTTTATAAGTTCGGGAAAGACAACGCAGGAGGGACATTGTAACGCAGCTTACGGTGCGAATAAAGCGATAAGCTCAACGGCGGCAAGTTTAAACGCGCTTCTTAATAGTCAAGTATGCCAAGGCGGTGTAGCCTTCGACGGTAACGGATTATATTACGGCGTATTTACTTCGTCGGCTTCAAGTGCAATAGGAGCGGTAGGTAAATCTTATTATGTAATAAAAATAGAAAGTACGGGAATAGTTAGCGAATTAGCAATAGTATCTTGTAATACTACGGGCGGAGGAGCTGGCGTAATAGTTTAAAATTATGAGTTTAAAAAGTGTAGTAGTAGATTTATATATATGGGATGGTACGATTTCCGATCAACCTATAACGCCCGCGTATACAATTAATAAAAGTGTAATAAGCGGACAAACAAATATAACTTTAGAAATAGCGGAACTTGTAAGGGATTATTTTACTATTACCTTTAACAACGATTACAATTCTATTGCAAGATATGTACGAACCGTAGTAAGTTCTTTTGACGATAGCGATGAGCCTTTCGATACGAATCCTATTGTAACCGATTACGTCGCTTTAGACGGTTACGGATATTTTGAAGAGGGAGCAAATCCGGAGTTAGATAGACACGCTTTGATAAGTTCAACGGATATATATCTTCCCGAAGGTACCGTAGGAAAGTTTCCAATATTTGCCGAAGGAGTAGGTAAGGTAATTATAGATTCAACGACAACGCAAATAACCGATAACGGAAATACAAACCAAAAAATACAATACGTTTCAATCCCCGCAAATACCTCAACTATACAAGTTTTCGATACGGACGATAGTACGATTAAAAAGACAATAAAGGTAACTAATATTTGCGAACCAAAATATACTACTTTTAAAGTAACCTTTGTAAATAAGTTTGGAGCTTTTGAAGATTTGTATTTCTTTAAGAAAACTAGCGAAGTAACAAACGTAACCGATGAGCTATTCAAGAAAAATATAATTACTAATACCTCTTCTAATTATAATACTTACGAAAATCAAAAAGGAAGAATAAACGTAAACGCTCAAACTTCCTTAACAATGAATACCGGGTATGTAAGCGAGGTTATGAATCAAACAATAGAAGAACTATTCTATAGCGAAAACGTTTATATAAGATACGAAAATAAAACTCTAGCTATAATACCTAAATCAAAATCATTACAATACAAAACTTCTTTAAACGATAAACTAATAAACTATACCATAGACTTCGATTTCGCGTTTGATAGAATTAATAATGTTAGATAATGTTACAACTACAAATTTATTTTGATGGTCAACAAGTAGAACTTTTTAAAGATGAGAGTATTGTATTAACACAATCAATTCAAGATATAAAGGATATACAAAAAGTCTTTGTACCTTTTACTCAAACGTTTAACGTTCCCGCAAGTAAACAAAACAATATAATATTCCAACATTTCTATAACTTTAATATAGAAGGATTCGACGCTCGTAAAAAAACCCGTTCCGAATTATACCTTAATTATAAGCTATTTAAAAAAGGTAAGATAAAACTTGAAGGAGTACAACTTAAAAACAACGAACCGCATACTTACAAGCTTACTTTCTTTGGCGATACTATAAATCTAAAGGATCTAGTAGGCGAAGATAAATTAACCGCTTTAGGTCAATTAAGTAAATACAAATTCGACTGGACCGATACTAATATATCAACCTATATGGCAACCGGATTAAACGTAGCTACTCCAACCGGTACAATGGTCGACGCGGTTATAGTTCCTTTAATAACGCATACGGCTAGACTAATATTCGATAGTAACTCAAGCGTAACTAATACCGATACTATAAAGAATATAAATCCGTCTGCGGGTACAAGTACAGATTACGGTGTACCTTATAGTCAATTAAAACCTGCAATTAGATTACTAGCTATAATACAAGCTATAGAAATAGAATATGGTTTAACTTTTAGTACGGACTTTTTTAATAGTACAAATACCGCCTTCTTTAATTTGTATTTATGGTTACATAATAAAGAGGGGGATTTTCAAACAAACCAAGACGCTCAATATCAAGGAATAAATATTACAAATAAAGTAGATAAAAAACAATTCTTTACCGGTTTTAAAAACGCAAGTTATTCCTCTTTTTTAGACGATATAAAAGCTAGAAAGTATTTTAACGATAGAAACTTCGATAAGATATTTAGAAAAATGAACGTTATAGTTGTACCTAACGGAGCAGCCGTCTATACCCTTGTAATTAAAAAAGACGGTCAAGAGTTCCAAAGGTTTGAGAATCTAACAGGTACTACCTCGTTAGGGCAAACGGGGACGCTTAAAGATAAAGATTGGCTAGAACACGAGGACGGAGTATTTACTTATTTTATAGAAACGGAAGCGGTTTCAAGTTATACAATAACAGTAGAATTATTAGTCGGTAAGAAAGGAATAGGAAGAGCGCATCCAACCGGATCTTTTCAATTAACCGCGGCAAAGACGGCAGATGATCCCGCAGATCCTTTGCAATTAGTACCGGATATTAAAGTGTTAGACTTTCTTACTTCTATATTTAAAATGTTCAATCTTACAGCGTTCCAAGATTTAGACGGTATTATACAAGTTAAAACATTAGACAACTTTTACGCAAGTAGTACAACGGTACACGATATAACTCCTTTTATAGATAAGACGGAAACTATTACGGATACCGTATTACCTTTTAAAGAAATAGATTTTAGTTACGAAGGTACCGATAGCTTTCTAGCAAACAACCATTTCCAAATAGCCGGCGTTGAATGGGGATCCTTAAGATCCGACGGATCGAACTTTCAAGCTACAAACAAATTCGACGGTCAACCCTATAACGTTAAATTACCTTTTGAGCATTTTAAATACGAACATTTATATACTCAAGCAAATAACGTAGTAAGTTCAAACGATAGCGGAATACAATACGGATATTCGGTAGACGAAAGCGAAAGCCCGTATTTAGGTAAGCCTCTTATATTTTACGCAGTCAACGCAAACGCAACAATTAGAACTTTAAACTTAGCAAATACAGCAGGTGCGTCCGTTGCTGGTCCATATATTCCTTTAAACTGCGAAGCGACGGGTAGTACTTCGTTAGTAGGAAAACAAAGTCTAAACTTTAACGCAGAATTCGATGAGTTCTCAAGACAAATAAATAATAAGAGCTTATTTGAAACTTATTATAAGACTTATATTAAAGACGTCTTCGACGTTCGTAAAAGACTTACAAGCGTAAAGGCTTATTTGCCTATGAGTATTATTTATAAATTAGATTTAGCGGATCGATTTATATTGAATAATAACGAATATAGAATAAACAAAATATCTACAAACTTTGAAACAGAAGAAAGTAGTTTAGAACTTACTAATATATTTGAAGCTCCCGTATTTAAACAGTTAAAAGTATTACAAGATAATTGTTTAACTGTTGATACTACGACAATAACCGCGGATAGTGTAGATTTAAAAGTAGATTCAGGATGCGACAATCAATTTACTTTACCAAGTATAAAAACGGGTATACCTAGTACGACGGTAAACAACCCTACAAGTGTATTTGCAAATACAAGCTTAACGGTAACTCCTCCAACAATAGCAACCGATCAAATACCGGTATCTACTACAACGGAGGTATTCTTTAGTCATAAAATAACGGCAATAGGTAAAGTAGGTAATACGCAAAAGCTCGACGAATACGGATATTTATATTCTACGTCTTTAACTAACTTAAGTTCTACGGATAACGTTGATACCTTAAAAGCATTCGGAGATATAACTACGGTACCGTTTACGCCTACGTTGGCGGTTGTTAAAGTTTTATTAGATAACAATTTATCGGTAAATAGTACTTATAAAAAAGCAGGTTTAACGCATCCTTCAATACTTTATTATAGATTCTACGCGAGAACTAACACCGACGTACAAAACGATAAAGCAGATGCGATAAGTAGTGTTGTATCGGCGGCTACCGTACCGGCTACTGTTAATCAATATAACAACGCAAGCGGAGAAAACCTTTATGGTATTGTTGGTACGGCGGGTTATATGAGCGCAGGCTCTCCGCAACATAACTTATCTAAAGGCAACTTCACTTTATATGGCGCCGAAGATCAAGATGGTATTATAATAGGAAATGTAATACAACCAAATGAAACCGCAATTAAAGAAATAGTCGAATGGTTATCTAGTGTCGCTAATCCAAGCGCGGGAACTTATTATCCTGTATCGCATACATTTAAAGCAATAAATAGATTTGGAGTAGATTTCTCCGCTGTATTTAATTTTAGCAATAAAACTAATGCTTTTGTAAAATATCATATGTATTTAAACGCTTACCCTATTGTAATGATTAAGGGAGGTACGGTTACAGGAAGTATAGTTACCGGAGGCTCTTTAGGATTGGCGTTTACGGTTGCAGATTTACAAAGTACTTCTTAAATAAAAAGATATGATTAAAAATATATTAGACTTATTAGAAATAGCTAAAGAAGAAAACGCAAGAGGCGAATTTATAGATATAGCTTTAGGAAAAAACAAACTACCGGAGTCAATCAAAGAAGGACTCAATCAATATAAAAGAGGATTATGGGAAAAATAGTAATGGACGTCGAGGTAAAAACCGATAGCGCGATAGATAACGTAGACGACTTAAAAGAATCATTAGAAGACGTAAGTAAGGAAACTAAAAACGTATCCGACGGAGCAAACGTTATGGGCGGTCAACTTGACGCGGCAACCGGAGGAGCTATAAGTAAGTTTAAAGGATTGACTACAACTATTGTAGGAGTAGTAAAAAGTTTTAAGTCTTTAAGGTTTGCAATTATAGCGACTGGTATTGGAGCTTTAGTTCTAGCTATTGCTGCGGTAGGAGCGGCGTTTACTAATTCCGAGGAAGGTCAAAATAAGTTTTCTAAAATAATGATGCAAATCGGCGTAGTTACCGGTAACGTTATTGATATACTAGCAAACTTAGGAAAAGGTATTCTATCCCTTACTAAAATATTTAGCGATCCAGCCGCTGCGCTTCAAGGATTCAAAGACGGAATCGGAGACGCGGTTGACGGAATTAAAAACTTTAACGAAGAGACTAAAAAAGAAATTGAAATAGCCGGACAGCTAGCGGATCAATACGCGGAGGCGGATAGAGCAGAGAGAGCTTTATTAGTTTCTAGAGCAAAAGCAAATAGAAGTAGAGCAGAGCTTTTAGAAAAGGCGGTTAATAAAGAAAAGTTTTCGGTTGCAGAGAGAATTGGATTCCTCGAGGAAGCGGGAGCTATAGAAGAAAAGATTACAAACCAAGAAATAGAAGCGGCGCGTTTAAGGTTTGAAGCTAAAAGAGAAGAAAATACCTTATCCGGTTCTACTAAAGAAGACTTGTTAGAGGAAGAGCAATTAAAAGCAAGATTAATAGATCTTGAAACGGCAAAGCTTACTAAACAAAAAGAAGTAACGAGTCAAATTATAGCCGCAAAGGCAGAGGAGGCAGCTGCGTTAAAAGCAATAAGAGATAAAGAAGCGGCGGATATAAAAGCGGCTCAAGATTTAAAAGATTCTCAAGACAAAGAGAGAAACGATAGAATAGCAAAAGAGAAAGCCGATGCTAAACAAAAAGCAGACCAAGCTGAAGCTATTGCAGAAAAAGAGAAAGAAGACGCGGAAGCGGCAGCGTTAGATTTAGCCGCTGCGCAAAGAGACAATACCTTAAACGCTATTATAGGACTAGCGGGAGAGGGATCTAAGGTAGGTAAAGCGGCGGCGCTAGCACAAGCTACTATATCCGGAATACAAGGAGTACAAAACGCCTATACTACGGCACAAGCTTCGCCAATAACGGTAGCTTTTCCGGCATATCCTTTTATACAGGCAGGTATTGCGGGAGCGTTTGCTTTAAAAACAATAAAAAGTATTGTAAGCTCTAAAAAACCTAGCGCATCGTCTAGCGGAGGAGGAGCCGCAACATCAACGCCTCAAGCTCCAAGTTTTAACGTTGTAGGAGCTTCGGATACTAATCAATTAGCCCAAGTAATAGGAGAGGACAATAAAAAGCCTTTAAAAGCCTTCGTAGTTAGTTCTGACGTATCTACGGCGCAATCTCTAGATAGAAATATAGTCGAAGGAGCTTCGATAGGATAATATATAACAAAACAACTTAAAAAATATTATATTAATATGGATATAGTCGAATTATTTATAGACGAAAACGACGAAGTTTCGGGAGTCGAAGCGGTAAGCGTAGTAGAAAACCCGGCAATAGAAGAAAATTTTATAGCTTTAAAAAATCAAGAGTTTAAATTTGCGGAGGTAGATAAAGAAAAACGAATATTGCTTGGTCCAGCGTTAATTCCGAACAAGCCTATATATCGTCAAACCAAAGATTCGGAGTATTATATTTACTTTAGTCAGGCAACCGTTAGAAAAGCGAGCGAGTTATTCTTTATTAGAGGTAATCAAAATAACTCAACGCTAGAGCATCAACTTGAGCTTAAGGGATTAACGACGGTAGAATCTTGGATTGTAGAATCCGAACAAGACAAAAGTAGAATGTACGATCTTAACGTACCTATTGGAACTTGGATGATATCCGTAAAAGTAAATAATGATAAAGTTTGGCAACAAGTCAAAGCCGGAGACGTTAAAGGATTTAGTATAGAAGGCTACTTTGCGGAAAAATTAGAAACAAGACCTAACGAGCCTATTAAAGATGATTTATCTAAAATAGAAGACGAGTATTTAGTCGAAGAATTAAAAGAACTTTTACAAGAAGAAAAATTAGAGTCTTTTTCGGATTATCCTAGCGGAGTAAAAAATAACGCTAAGAGAGGTATTGAGTTAAACGAAAAAGTAAACAACAAATGCGCAACTCAAGTAGGTAAAGTAAGAGCGCAGCAATTAGCTCAAGGAAAACCTATAACGACGGAAACTATAAAAAGAATGTTTAGTTACCTAAGTAGGGCTAGAGAAGATTACGACGAAAACGATACGAAAGCTTGCGGAACTATTTCCTATTTACTTTGGGGAGGTAAAGCCGGTTTACGTTGGGCGGGTTCTAAACTTAAAGAACTTGATTTAATGGAAGAGGATTTAAAAAAACCTTGTTACGACGGTTACGAAATGATAGGCTTTAAAATGAAGAACGGAAAAAAAGTTCCTAATTGCGTACCAATAAAATAATATGGATTACAACCCAAGTCCTCAAAACGATAAACGAGCTTGTCTTTGTAAAGACGGAGTAACCTATTCTCGAGAATGTTGCGACGGTAGTCTAGAGGCTCAAGGTATAGGTAATATAGTAAAGACAACTACAACAAGATATTATAAAGTGACTAGTTGTAGCGGAGGGACGAAGCATATACATACGCACGATTTAGATTTAACCGTAGGAGATATATACTATTTAAAATTTGTACATAATAATCATTCGGATTGCTATACTATAACCTCAACAAGAAATAACGGACACTTTGAAATAACTTCGGCAACGGCGTATAATAATTGCGGTCTTTGTCAAGCGGCTAACTAAAAATACAACAAACAAAAAAGTAATTTATTATATATATATGAAATCAACTGATATGCTAAATAAAGTAAAAGAAATTCTTGGGGTTGAATTATCCGAAGAAAAGGAAGTAAAGTTGGCACAAGCCGAACTTGAGAACGGGACTATTATAGAGTCGGAAAGCTTCGAACCGGGGAACGAGATCTTTATAGTAACGGAAGACGAGCGCGTTCCATTACCTATCGGAGATTATAAATTAATTGACGGAGAGACCTTAATTATTAAGGAAGAAGGTATAATATCTTCTATTGGAGCCGTTGAAGAAGAAGAGCCAACCGAAGAAGTAGACGCGGAAGAAGTAAAAGCGGAAGACGAAAAAGAAGAAATGGGTTACGCTACTAAGGAAGAACTTGAAGAAGTTAAAAAGGTAGTTGAAGAAATTAAAGCTATTCTTATTCCTAAAGAGGAAGAAATGAGCGAGGACGTAGAAACAAGTGTTAAGTCCGAAGAGACTACAACAAAAACCGTATACGCTCAAAAAGAAGATTTATCCGAAGTAGAAAAGGTTAACCATAACCCGGAGAACGAAACAGAAAAGAAGATGAATCTTTATTCTCAAAAAAGAGGCAATACTACTTTAGATAGAGTAATGCAAAAAATATCAAACTTTAAAAATTAAATTAAATGTCAACAAAAATAACAACAAGTAACGACGTATTAAGAGCTAGAACGGAGCAAGAAACTCTTACTACTACTCAAGATATCCCTGTAAACAAAGCAGGTACTGAATTTAATATAGCAACGGATGCGAAAGTTATGACGCTTCCAGCTATTTCTTCAGAAAATATAGGAATGGAATTTACTTTCCGTAATACGGGAGCGGACGGTAATAACATTATTACGCTTAGTCCGGCGGCAACGGATGCGATTCACGGAACTGTAGCGGCTGTACAATCGGGCGGTGTAGATAATAAAGATTGGATCAATACAAAAGCAACTGCTAATAAAGGCGATTGGTGTTCGATCAAAGCCGTAGCGTTAACCGACTGGTATTTAACAGGAGGAGACGGCGTTTGGGCAAGTGAATCATAATAATTAATAAATAAAAAATATACAATGGGAACGACAAATTCATTAACAACTACATACAGCGGTGAGTTCGCAGGTCAATACATCTCGGCAGCACTTCTAAGTGGTTCAACTTTGGATAACGGATTAATTACCGTTAAACCAAATATTAAATTTCAAGAAGTTATTAAAAAAGTAGCTTCTGACGATATCGTAAAAGATGCAACGTGTGACTTCGATCCAACATCGACGTTGACATTAACTGAGCGTATAATTACACCGTCAAATCAACAAGTCAATTTACAACTTTGTAAAAAAGATTTTCAAAACGATTGGGATGCTATCTCTATGGGATTCAGCGCATTCGACTCTTTACCAACTTCTTTTGCTGATTTCTTGATCGGTCACGTATCGGAAAAAGTAGCTCAAAGAACGGAGCAATCAATTTGGAACGGAGCAGCTGCAACGGCTGGACAGTTCGGAGGTTTTAAAGAGCTTTTATTAGCAGACGCGGACGTTACGGACGTAGGCGGAGGAGCTGCGGTAGATTCTTCAAATGTAATAGCAAAATTAGGACTCGTAGTAGATGCGATTGGTAGCTCACTCTATACAAGCGATGACCTATTTATATATGTATCGCAGAACGTAGCAAGAGCATATGTAAGAGCGCTTGGTGGTTTTGCCACTAACGTTGGAGCAGCGGGTATTAACTCGGACGGTACTCAATGGTATACCGGAGGGACACTTTCGTTTGATGGCGTAAAACTCGCAGTAGCTAACGGATTAGCGGATAACACGATGGTTGCCGCAGAGAAAACTAACCTTTACTTTGGTACCGGTTTACTATCGGATCATAACGAAGTAAAAGTGATCGATATGGCGGATATTGATGGAAGCCAGAATGTAAGAATCGTAATGAGATTTACGGCTGGAGTTCAGTACGGGATTGGAAGCGACATCGTACTATATTCGTAATAGATAATTAATCAATTAAAAGGGTGGGTAAGCCAATAAGTGCCTACTCACCTTTTTTTTTATAAAAAAATATACAGATGGCGTGTGATTTAACACTTGGTAGAAAAGAACCTTGCAAAGATGTTGTAGGGGGATTAAAAAATGTTTATTTTGTTGATTTTGGTGATTTGGGTACGGTAACCTTAGCCAATGATGAAATTACAAATATGACTGGTAGTTCTGGAAGTTTAACTGCGTTTAAGTACGAATTAAAAGGAAATAGCAGCTTTGAACAAGCTATTACCTCTTCTCGTGAAAACGGAACGACTTTCGTTGAACAAACCTTAACTTTAACTTTAAAAAAATTAACGAAGGAAGATAATAAAGAGCTGAAATTACTGGCTTATGGTAGACCTCACGTAGCGGTGGAAGACTATAACGGTAATGTCTTTATGATGGGATTAGAGCACGGTGCGGAAGTGACCGGGGGTACTGTTTCGACTGGGGCAGCTATGGCAGACCTCTCGGGATATACTTTAACGATGGCGGCATCTGAGCTTGCACCTGCTAACTTTATGGATTCGGATACAAAAGATGTTGACTTCCCATTTAGTGTAGTAGATTACGCTGGTTTAGATGGTACAGTAACTATTACTTTAGGAACAAATTCTTAATAGGGTTTTTATTTGGTAAAATTAGGGGGTTTTTAGCCCCCTTTTTTTTATACTACTAAAGCGGCGTAAAATCTATTTGGATCGTAGAACTTTATAGTACCATACCATTTTTGACCTCCGTCGTAACAAACGGTAATAGTATTATTTGGAGCTATTATTTTAGAGTCTCCGTATTCCGTACCTTCTAAATCATCAATATACCAACCGCTAGGAGCGTTTTCAACTTTTAATACTAATTTTTCTAAGTTGTATTCGCTTCTTTCTAAAAAAACTTTACGTCCTTTATTGTCTTCGCCTATATATTTACGATTAGCAATTTTTAAAGCCTTTTCGTTTTGTTCTTTTTGTAACCTTTCTATTAATTGTTGTTTTGAATTTTCCATTTTATTTGTTTTTGTTATTTTTTTACTTTGTAAATATACAACCTTTTTAGATATAAACAAATAATAAACAATTTATTTTAATATTTAATTTAACAAAAAACAAGTTTTTTTATTATATATATATGATAGTATTGCAAGAAACTAACAACGCTCAAAATATAAACTTTATACCTAGAGAATATACCGCCGGAGCTTCTTATACTTTTAATATAGTAGACGAAACTCAAAATAAAAGCGTATATAGTCAAGCGACAACCGGAGTAACTCAAAACCTATACTATAATAGATATAGCGCTTCTTTTACAACCTTAAAACAAGGTATTTATTATATGCTTACCGTTTTATCCGGTACAAACGTTATCTTTAAGGACAAAATATACTGTACTAATCAAACCGATTTACCTCAATATACAATCAATAGCGGAGAGTATACTTCTAACGATACTACAAACGAATTTATTACAATATAATGGAGAACCTACATATAGTTAATTTAGCCTCTTATAATAGACCTCAAATATCCGAAGACAAGCAAAGAGAATGGGTAAATTACGGAGACGATAATAATTACTACCAATATCTTATAGATTTATATACCAATTCTACAACTAATAACGCAATTATTAACGGTATAGCAAATATGATATATGGCAAAGGAATTGACGCTCTTAATAATAGTCAAAAGCCTAACGAATACGCCGCTATGCGATCTATAGTATCGGATCATTGTTTAAGAAAAGTTTGCTTAGATCTTAAATTACTAGGAGAGGGATCTTTTCAAGTTCTTTATCAAGATACTAAAGTAATAAAGGCGGAGCATTTTCCTAGACAAACCTTAAGACCGGAAAAATGTAACGAAGACGGAAAGATAGAAGCTTATTATTACGCTGCCGATTGGACTAAAGTAAAGCCAAACGATAAACCTCAACGAATCGCTTCTTTTGGATTTGGTAACGGTAAAGAACCGGAAATTAAAATATGTAAAAGATACGTTTCCGGCTACGATTATATATGTCCCGTCGATTACCAAGGCGGACTAGCTTACGCGGAACTAGAAAGCGAGATATCGGATTACCTTATTAACGACGTTCAAAATAATTTTTCGGGCACCAAAATCGTAAATTTTAATAACGGTTCACCGGACGTTAATCAACAACTCCAAATTAAAAACGACGTAATGCGAAAGCTTACCGGCGCAAGAGGAGAGAAAGTAATAATAGCTTTTAATAATAACGCCGAAAGCAAAACAACGGTAGACGATATACCCTTAAACGACGCTCCGGCTCATTACGAATACTTATCTAACGAATGTAGTAATAAGTTAATTGTAGCGCATAGAGTTACAAGTCCTTTACTTTTAGGAATAAGAAACGATAGTAACGGACTAGGATCAAACGCGGACGAAATAAAAACCGCCGCTTTACTTTTTGACAATATAACTATAAAGCCTTACCAAGATCTTTTAGTCGATTGTATAGACGATATACTAGCCGTTAACGATATAAGCCTTAAACTCTATTTTAAGACGTTACAACCGCTTTCTTTTATTGAATCGGACAATCTAGTAACGGACGAAGCTAGAGAGGAAGAAACGGGCGTTAAAAGAGATTTAAGCTTAAAAAGTCAAGTAGTAGATAAAGACTTCGCTATTATAGACGATCGTTTAGCTTATTCAACTAAAGAAATGGCTATCGAAGGAGCTAAAAATATAGGCTGCGAAGGTTATCACGAACACGAGTACGAGGGCAAGATTTGGTTTATGCCTTGCGAAGAACATAAACAAAGTAATTTAAGCGCCGAAACGGACGAAAAAATCTTTGATTTACTCAACGAGTTTGGCGAAGACGAAGATTTAGAAAATTGGGATTTAGTAGACGAACGTAAAGTCGATTACGATCAAGAAGAGGCTTTAGATAAAATGGTAGGTTTAGCAAGAGTAGGACAAGCAACTCCAAATTCTAAAAGTAAGCAAGACGAAACAAATAAAGAAGGAGTACAATTTAGAGTAAGATATCAATACGCTCCTTTAACGGTTTCGGCTAATAGTCGAGAGTTTTGTAGAAAAATGGTAGCCGCTAGAAAATTATATCGTAAAGAAGATATAATGCAAATGAGCAAACAACCCGTTAACGCCGGCTGGGGACCAGACGGAGCCGCTACATACGACATCTGGCTCTATAAAGGCGGTGGATCGTGTCAACATTTTTGGATGCGTAAGACATATATGAGTAAAAAAATAGGAGAAAAAGCAAACGTTCCAAAAGACGAAATAAGCGTTAACAAAGCAAAAAAAGAAGGTTTCAAACCCGAGACTAACAATACTAAAGTTGCGAAACGTCCTAGAGATATGAAAAATAGAGGGTTTATAAAACCTAAAAACTTTACAACACCGAGATAGTTATGGCAGAGGCATTATTTGTAACTAGAAAAGATATAGTTAAGTATACTTCGGTATCCGGAGGACTTGATACGGATCGTTTTATACAATACGTTAAGATTGCGCAAAATATACATATACAAAACTATATAGGAACGGATCTTTATAATAAGATTTCTACCGATATTAAAGCGGGTAATTTAGCGGGTAATTACGCTACCCTTGTTGAGACGCATATTAAGCCTTGTTTAGTACATTGGGCTATGGTTGAGTACTTACCTTGGGCGGCTTATAGAGTCTCAAATCAAGGTATCTCTAAAGGTACTAGCGAAAACTCCGATAGCGTTTCAAAAGAAGAGGTAGATTTTTTAGTAGAAAAAGAAAGAAAAACGGCTCAATACTATACCGATAGAATGATAGACCACTTCTCTTTTAACGCCGCTAGTTTATATCCGGAGTATTATAGTAATAATAACGACGACGTTTTCCCGGATAAAAGCGCGGATTATACAGGTTGGGTTATATGATTAAAAAAATTAGAAAATACAAACCGAAAGAACAAAATATAGTTAAGTTAAAAAACTATTTAAAAAAGATATATAACAAAAACGTAAAAAAGTAATTATAATAGTATGGCTAATAGTATAAATTGGGGATCAATATATTGTCAAATGATAACAGACTCGGGATTTGGTTCCGATACGGCTTATTCGACTAATAGTATACCCGATATCTCGGCACCAAGTTGTTGGGGTACTTTTGAGTTAACCGCAGATTTAACGCAAATTTCCGGTACTCCGTTTTTAGCCGATACAACATTATATAAAGCAGATGCAACACAAATATAAAATTTAAAAAATGGCTAAACAGGTTATTAATATTGGAACTACAGCAAACGACGGAACCGGGGATCCTATAAGAGATGCCTTTGACAAGGTAAACGACAACTTTACGGAACTTTATACAGATGATGCAGGAGATGTAGGAAGTATTACAGCAACAGCACCAATAGCAAGAGATTCAGCAACAGGAGCAGTAACAATATCTCTTTTAGATGATGGAGTTACACACGCTAAATTAGAACCAAGATATACTACAAGTGGAAGTATAACAACTTATACAGGAGCAGTAACTGTTAATTGGGCATTAGCTACGAACTTTGTAATGGGTTCTTCTTTAACAGGAGCAATAGAATTTGATTTTGAAGGTTTTAAAACAGGTCAAGTTTTAACTATTCACAACCTTACAGGAGCGCAAACAATTACTTTAGATTCTAACGCTGCTACAAGTGAAACATTTAACAAACTTGGAGCAAAGGACTACGATGGAAGTGGAACTAATGCTTTAATGATTGAATGTATTAGTGATTCTGCAAATGCTGTTTTTAATTATTCGGTATTAACCTATGTAAGTGATACAACACCAAGCTAAAAAATAAGATATGAAAGCAATTAATATAGACGGTACGATTAAAATTTATAGCAATTTAAAATCTTTTGGAGGTGCTTTAGGTTTACAATATTCAAGTGATAGCGATTTAGAAGCACTTGGTTTTTACGATGTAGTTACACCAACAACTAAACAAAGCCAAGAATTAGGCTCTATTGAGTGGGATGCAGATAATGAAGTTTTTACTTATCCTGTACAAAACAAGACTTATAGTCAATCAGTAGCTGAACTTAAAACACAAAAAATAGAAAACTTAAAATATATTTACGGAAGTGAATTAGGTAAAACTGATTGGATAATTGTAAGGGCGCAAGAAGGTACGGCAGCACCGCAATCAACTTTAGATGCAAGAGCAGCTTTAAGAAGTGAGTGTGCAAGTAAAGAAACAGAAATAAACGCTTTAAGTACAAAGGCTTCTATTATAGATTATCAACTTCCAAGTTTTAGATAATGAGTTTAGGAAAAAAGAAAATACTTTCGCAAGGTGCAGCAGGAGGTGTTGTAGCTACTGATAATTTTAATACTGTTTTATATTCAGGAAACAGTAGTACTCAATCAATTACAGGCGTTGGCTTCCAGCCAGACCTAACTTGGATAAAGGCTCGTAATGCAATAGGACAGCATAGTATTTTCGATTCTGTGAGAGGTGTTACTAAAAGATTAGATTCTAGTTCAGCAAGTGCAGAAGCTACAGTAGCAAATTCTTTAACCTCTTTTAATAGTGATGGTTTTAGTTTTGGTAATGAATCGGGAAACAATAGTGGAGAAAATTATGTAGCGTGGAATTGGTATTGTCCTACTTCTTTTAGTCATTCAGGTAGTGGAACACTACTAGCAAGTTCAGGTAAATCTAATCAGGATGCAGGTATTTCTATTGTAAAGTTTGATTACCCCACAGGTAATTCATCAACTGTAAGAACAGTAAAACATAATTTGAGTACAGCACCTGATTTTATACTTTACAAACCTTATATAATGACAGCAAGCGGAAACTCTAATTGGTTTGTTTATCATAAGTCAATGGGTGATAGTGCAGAAATGTATCTAAATTTAGCTATTGGAAAAGCAACAGATGCTAATAGATGGAATGCTACTGCTCCGACAGGAGGTGCAAATGGTGTTGTTACTTTAGGGACAAGTTTTTCACAATATGCAGATAATTTTTATGGTGGTACTACTTTAATGTATTGTATGCACGATGTGGCGGGTTATCAGAAAGTGGGGAGTTATACAGGAACAGGTAATGCAGGTAATACAGTTGATGTTGGATTTACTCCAAGTTGGTTAATGACAAAACGAAGTAATAGCACAGGCCCTTGGATGATATTTGACAATAAAAGAAACCCATCAAACCCAAGAAATACAAGACTTGGAGCTAACCTAACCGCAGGTGATGCGAGTTTTTCTGTTTTTAATATAGATTTTGACTCTACTTCATTTACATTAAATGGAACTGATCCTGACATAAATGGTGGAAGTGATACATACATCTATTTAGCAATAGCATAATGGAAGAGTTGAAGATAGGATTTGTGAACTTTGTTGCTTTAGGCATTTCTATAAGTGAGGCGAATCCGATACTTCAGTCAATCAGTTTAACTCTTGCAGTAGTATATACATCTATTTCAATTTATAAAAAAATAAAGTGATGCAGTTACCTAA
>Ga0209634_1001008_pt1 | contig 21190 bp, 10 predicted proteins | sample LinPmetageLP40_FD_184043 | JGI IMG/M metagenome (GOLD analysis project Ga0209634, IMG submission 184043) | Marine viral communities from the Pacific Ocean - LP-40 (SPAdes) (version 2) | ecosystem: Environmental > Aquatic > Marine > Oceanic | place: Pacific Ocean | collected 2010-08-26 | reverse complement strand
GTTCTGGTGTATCTGGTAAAACTGTAGTTGTAGATTATTTAAGTGATAGTCTTGGTACTGACTCTGAAATGAAAGTACATAAGTTTGCTGAGCAAGCAATGTATATGTGTATAGCATACGCTATATTATCTACAAGAGCTAACGTGCAAGAATATATTGTACGAAGATTTAAAAAGGATCGGTTTGCCGCTATAAGGCAAGCAAAATTAAGGTTGTCAAATTTAAAATTAGAAGAACTAACTCAAATACTTAGAGGTAAATCTAAACAAATAAAACACTAGAGCATGCCAGATATTAAGCAAAATTTTTCGGCAGGTAAAATGAATAAAGACCTGGACGAAAGACTATTACCTAAAGGTCAGTATAGACATGCTGAGAATATACAAGTATCTACTTCTGAAGATTCTGATGTTGGTGCTATAGAAAACATACTAAGTAATACAAAGGTTTCTAATATTGATTTAGAAGATGCTGTTTGTGTTGGTGTTTACTCTAGTGAAAAAGAAAATGCTGTTTATTGGTTTGTAACAAGCCCAAGCAAGGACATGATACTACAATACAAAAGTAGTACAGTAGCACCTGTTTTAGTAGATGTAAATAAAAATGTTTTAAAATTTGAACCAAACAATATAATAACAGGTATAAATGTAATTGACAACCTGCTATTTTGGACTGACGGTCATATCGATGCTAATAATGAATTTGTAGGTACAGAGCCTAAAAAAATAAACATAGATTTGTGTTTGCAAGGCACCGTAGATCAAGACACTCAAACTAAATTAATTGTTCCAGAAAGAGATATTGATTTAACTTCAAACAATGATCTTGGTATAGATATTAGAGAAGAGCATATTACTGTTATAAAAAAATCTCCAAAAATAAAACTTGAATTAGATGTAGAAATAGATGTAGATACAACTGCTTCTTTAAACAACGTTTTAATGAGAGAAACAGAAAATCCTTCGCCTGGAGTTTTTCAATTAGGCGTTAACAGAAGTCTTAATGATCAATTTATTTTACATAACCATAGAAATTATTACAGCTCGCATTTTGATAATTTTAGCGGTGGAAACACTTTTTTTGTAGGTGATGAGCTTTTGTTTTTAAGAAATATAGATGGTGAAACTGACGTAACAATGTTGCCTGAAAATTTTGAAGTTAAAGCAAAAATTATAGCAGACGTTACTAGCACTAGAAGAGGTGTAAACGCACTAGACCTTTACCCTGAAAATTCTTACAAAATAGAAATAATAGAAATATCTGCTGGTTTTAATGATTTTGATCATGCTAGTTGGTTTGTTTTTAAATTGCAAAACACATTAGATTTTTTTGAAAAACAATTTGCTAGGTTTAGTTATAGATACAAATATCAAGATGGAGAATATTCTACTTTTGCGCCATTTTCTGAAATAGCTTTTAATCCAGGCGCATTCGACTACGAAACAAAAAAAGCGTATAATCTTGGTATGCAAAATAATTTAAAAAAATTAAGATTAAAAAATTTTAGAGAATACAATATTTTAGAAAATGTTGTTCAAATTGATTTGTTATATAAAGAATCTAATTCTCCTAATATATATCTTGTAGAAAAATTAAAATACAAAGATTTTCCAGATATTAGTTTTGATATTAACGCTCCTTTAGCTGGACCTAGAAATAATTGGGAAGCAAACTATTACGATATTATTTCTGATACTATATATTCTGTTTTACCTTCAAATCAATTAATAAGACCTTTTGACAATGTGCCAAAAAAAGCTTTAGCGCAAGAAATAACTGGAAATAGAATTGTTTATGGTAATTATTCTCAAAATTATAATTTAGAAAAAAAACCTATTATAGACGCTTATTTCACTGAAAGAACTTTTAGTAATATACGTTTTAATTTAGACACTCAACAGTTTTATACTACAATATCTACAGATAAACCTACACCTACTAGTCCTAAAAAATCTTTAAAATCTTCAAGAAATTACCAGTTAGGTATTGTTTATTTAGACGAATACGGTAGACAAACACCTGTTTTTAGCAACTCAAGAAGTTCTTTTAAAATACCTATAGAAGAATCAAAAAACTCTAACGTAATACGTTTTACAACTATAACAGAAGCTCCAGACTGGGCAAAATTTTACAAAATATACGTTAAAGAAACTTCAAACGAATATTACAACATGGCTATGGATAGAGCTTACAAAGCTGAAGATGGTAATGTTTGGCTGTCTTTTCCATCTTCTGAAAGAAATAAGATTGATGAAGAAGCTTTTTTATTGTTAAAAAAAGAATTTGACGGAAACAAACAAGTTGATTCAAGTTTAAAATATAAAATAATTGCTATTGAAAGCAATGCCCCTGTTGAGGTGAAAAGCAACAATGTTTTTGTTGTTGATTCAAATGGAACAGGTACTATTTCAGCTTTATTTCCCGGAGAAACACCTCAAATTGGTTTTAAAAGTTTTCAAGTACACGAACCAACATGGAAAGCTGATGGAGGCCCTAGTATTGATAATATTACAGAAACGATAAGTATTGTATTTAAAGACACTTCAGAAAATATATCTTCAGATTATTACGAGGTTGCAAGCATAGAATTTGTAGCGCCTTATTACAATATAAAGCTTGTAGATAAAATAAAAGATAATGACAAATGGATTTACACAGACTTTCTCAACACAACTACTTATGCTCCTGGAGATTTAAATGCTAATTTAACTTTAAGGCTTTATAAAGACGTAAGAAAAGAGCAACCTGAGTTTGACGGTAAGTTTTTTGTAAAAATTCTTAATGATTCTAATATAGAAAATAACATTTTAAAAAATAATATTTCTACAAATAATTTTGTAGGCCAAGCTTATTTAGATGCTTATTACTTTTCTGACACAACAGCTAATACATATGCAAACAGTATTGTTGATCTTTCTTCACTACCTAATGCTAACGGTACTATTGAAGAAGAAATTACTACAGGTTCAACTAAAACTGACACTAGAAGCAACTGGATAGAAGTTTTTAAATTTAGCACTGCAAGTTTAACTAGCGGTTGGTTTATTGACCAAGTGTATTACAAGGCAAAACACCCAGACACTAATAAACTTCGTGATTCAGTTATTTCCGTACAAAGTGTAGATCCTAGTTACGTGTCAACAACTAACGAGCAGTATTTCGATTCAACAATGAAGCCTGAGTTTGGCGATGGTTATGGTAAAGGTATTTATCAAGATCCAATTACTGGACAATGGTACATGGAACTTTCTTTTGGTCAAGTACTGCCAAACGCAGAAAATAAATTTCAAAACCACTCTGTAAATCTTAGCTCAACTACAACACCCGGAGGTAACTACCAGAACTCAGCAGACTTTACTTTAAATGAAAAATCTTTAGAAAAACCAGAGTTATTTGCTGTTGGATCTGTAATAAATCAAGAGCACGTTCAAGAAGCTGATATAGTTAGTAATTTAAATAAAAACAAAATATTTAGATTTGTAGGTGATGTTAATAAAACTAAGTATATTATAAATAAAGATGTTGTTATTGAAAAAAGATACAACTACAAAAGCTTTGCTCAAGTATTAAATGCTTATGATAAACCTTTTAAAGCTTCGCTTTATGGTTCAGTTAATTATCTAAATATAAATACCGTTCAAGGTTTTCAATCTTTTGTAAATTTAGAAGATGTTTGGGATGATTTTTCAGAATCTATAAATAGAAGAGTAACTTATATAATACCATTTGCTTTACACGACGACAATGCTGTTTTAGATTCAAATAACAATCCTATTTATGAAGAAGCTGATATTTTAGCACACTCATCTTTTTTAGACGGTACAAATGCATACACTAGCGTTTTAGATGGCGACTATGGCGCTGATGCTAACCAGGCTTTTGGGTTGCAATTTTTAGATAGAGATGAAAATGACGAAGACACTTTAATAAGTAATAATCCAGCTATTTGGGAAACAGAACCTAAAGAAAACATAGACTTAGACATTTACTATGAGGCAAGTGACTGTATAGATATAAGTTACCATGGAAGTACTCTTGATCTTGATTGGTTTAATTGCTATTCTTTTGGTAATGGTGTTGAGTCTAATAGATTAAGAGATGATTTTAACCAAGTAACTATAGACAAAGGCGCAATAGCTTCTTCTACTGTAGATTTTGATTACAAAGAAGAAAATAGAAAAAACGGTTTAATATACTCAGGTATATATAACTCTACTTCTGGAATAAATAATTTAAATCAATTTATCGCTGCAGAAAAAATAACTAAAGATATAAACCCTACTTACGGTAGTATACAAAAACTATTTAGTAGAAATACTGATTTAATAACTTTTTGTGAAGACAAAGTAATTAAAGTTTTAGCAAATAAAGATGCTGTATTTAATGCCGATGGCAACCCTCAGTTAATAGCTACTCAAAACGTTTTAGGCCAAACAATACCTTTTGTTGGTGATTATGGTATATCACAAAACCCAGAGTCTTTTGCTAAAGAAAGTTACAGGGCATATTTTACAGATAAAAACAGAGGTAAAGTATTAAGACTTTCAAGAGACGGTATAACGCCTATATCTGACTACGGTATGTCTAAGTATTTTAAAGATCAATTAAAAAACCAACCAAATTTAATTGGTAGTTACGATCAAAAGAAAAACGAGTATAATTTATCTTTAAATTTTGAAACTGTAAGTTATGACGAAAAAGTAAAAGGCTGGTCTAGTTTTAAATCTTTTATCCCAGAACAAGGTGTTAGTGTTACTAATTTTTATTATACTTTTAAAAACGGTAATTTATACAAACACCACGACGACTATGCTTTAGGCTTAGAGGCTACTTGGAATAATTTTTACGGCATGCAGTATGAGTCAAAAGTACGCACAATACTAAATGATGCGCCTAGTGATGTTAAATCATTTAAAACTGTAAACTACGAAGGCTCACAATCTAATGTTGTTGCTAACTTAAACGATTCTAATTATTATAACTTGTATCAAAAAGATGGTTGGAGTTTAGAAAAAATAACTACAGATAAAGAATCTGGTTTTATACCAGAGTTTATTGAAAAAGAAGGTAAATGGTTTAACAATGTAAAAGGTGATAATGTAGTTACAAAACAAGAAATAGATACTTCAAGTTTTTCTTTTCAGGGTATCGGTACCCCTTCTTTTACAGAGTTTATGCAAATACCTAAACCTGTAAAAATATTTGTACAAGTTTACAAAACAGCAAATTTAGATTCTTGGTTTGTAACAAACAACAGTAATCAAGAACTTTTTGGAAAAGACGATTTTAATGGGGATGTAGAGCCTGGAGGTAATTTAACAAACCCAAATTTTGTTGTTGAAGAAATATTTGGTGGAAATTTATATAGACATGGTGAGCCAGTAAATGAAATTGTACAGTTTAAAATAAGAGGTGGTATAGATATATCTGCGCCAGCAGAGCTAAGAGAAGACGGTACTTACGCTCCAAGACCAGAAATACCAATTGCAGCTTCTGAATTCACGTTAAGACATCTTAGCCCACCTGGTGGTGATGGCGAAAGATCAAGAGCTTTTGATTTAGATGGAAATATATTAGGTAATATTGCCGTAAACAATGGTGCGGGTGGAGCTGTAGAGGATTTAGGGATTGCAGAGTCAACACTTAGAAACGAAGCTAATCGTAACACAAATATTCCTGGCCCTGGTTTTATTGGATCTACTTTTAGTCCTATTAGCGCTAATGTTAATTTTATAGACAATGGAATTCCTGGCAGACCAGGCAATACTGTCTTGCTAAACGTACCAATTAAATTTATCACACCTAGCGATGTTGAAGATATGGATTCTATAAAAATAGAATTATTTTTAGAACAAAATAGTAATAACATTTAAATATGAAAAAAATAACCTCATTTTCTATAGATTCTTCAGCTATACCTAGCGTTGGTGGAGTAAAAAAATATGTGGTAAATGGCGATCGCAACGCTGCATTTAGCATGATTATTATAAACCAAAGCGGTGAGTTTTACAATTTTCCTGAAAACACTACTGTTAGTGAAGAAGAAGGTGTTTACGAGCCTACAGGTAGTTTTTCTTCTACTCCGTCTAGATTAGCTACAAAAAAAATAAACAGTAGAGGTTTTTACAATGGCGCTATATATTTTCCTACAGTTAGTGCAGATGATAAATACACTATAGTTTTACAAGCTGAAACCTATTTAAACACAGAGTTTTCTAAAAATATTTCTTTAAACGCAGTTTATCATGCAGCTGAAATTTTTCAGTTCAACGATACAACAGTTAGTTTTGGTATAGCTTCTACTGGAACAACTTATGCAAACGAAAATTCAGATGCTGAAGCCGCTGAAAGATACACGGCTACTGGACCTAGTACTTCTGTAACAAGCCAAAAGTTTAGCCAACCAATATCTTTTTCTAGAACTGTTACTTTAGGAAGTAGTCAGTTTATTATAGCAAGGCAGCCTATTATAAATGATTTTTATTTTGCTACAACAAAAGATACTTTTTCAGCTGGTTCTGGTAAAATTTTAGAACTAAAAGACGTATCAGGTCTTTCTTTAGGTATGGCTGTTAGCGGAACCGGTATAGCTGCTAACTCTACTATAACAGATATTAAGCTAGGTTACAAAGATGAAAACAAATCTGTTGCAACTAAATCTGTTTATACAATACCAAAAGATATAGATATTGCTAGCAAGTCTATTGTAGACTCTAAAGGTGGTACTATAACTTTAAGTGAAAACACTACATCTCAAGCCGTAGGCAGAACAATAACATTTAAAGGTTTTGGTTTTAAAGGTTCTAGCGCTTTTAACAACACTGTTTTCACTGTTAAAAACTTTAACTTAACAATAGCACCTGTAGTTACAACTACTGATGTTGTTGTTAATAGTAGCGCGACAATACCTATAACAAGCACAGATGGTATAAAAGCAGCTGACACAGTTATAATGTCTGGTATTGGTGTTGTGGGAACTCCTCATGTTGACGCTGTAAGCGCTGGTGTTAATATTACATCAAGTGCTGCTCAAACAATAGAAAACGGGCAGACAGTAACTTTTACTGGTAGTAGTAGATCTGCAACTATAACAGCAGATATAGAAGTGCAAAGATATGGTAAAGACGACCTAGTTTTAATATTAGAACTAGATAACATTTTAACAGTAGGATAACATGCCAATACAAAAAATAATAATAGACGATCAGGAGCCAGCTGAAATAATCATTGAAAAAAACACTATTGTTGATGACCCTGGTGGTTTTATTAGTGAACCTGAACCACCTCCACCACCACCACCACCACCTGTAATAATTGATTTAACACCTGGAACTGGTGAGACGTCAATTAAAGTAAGATTAACATTTGATTATGATTTAAATAAGTCTTTACAAGTTGGCGATACTATTTGGTATGTACAAACCTCTTTGTCTGGTACTTATAACACAGGTTCTACAGACAACAATAACTTTTCACTTCTTGGTGTTGTTAGCACTGTTAGCCATCAATATAAAAAATCTATTATTGATGTTGACTACCCAAGTTTTGATCTACCTCAAGACTTAGGTTTAACTTTAGAAAAATCTTTTATAATGTTTTCTAAAAACAAAGCTGTAAACTCTGCAGGTTTAAAAGGTTATTACGCAGAGCTAGAATTTGTAAACAATTCAAATAAAAAAATAGAATTATTTTCAGTTGGCTCTGAGGTAGTTCAAAGTAGTAAATAACACTAAAAAAGTGTAATTATAAATAAATGAACATGAATTTAAAAAATAATACAACATGGCAGCAGTAGCAGCAGCGGCAGCACCAGTAATAACACCGGCGGTAGCAACGCTAATATCTGCTGGTATAGGCTTATTTAGTTCTAGTAGATCAAGAAGAGATGCTAGAAGAAGATCTGCAGAGGCATTAAAACGTCAACAAGAGCAGCAAGCTAGGTTAGACGAAGAAATAGAAAAGTATAGAGCTATTGAGTTTGAAAATCCTTATCAAAACATTGAAAATCCATTTGAAGACTTAACGGTAAATCAACAAGCTGCTCAGTTTCAAGCGCAACAAATACAACAGCAACAAGCTAATTTGTTAGAAGGGTTTAAAGGTGCAGCTGGTAGTTCTGGTATTGCAGGGCTTGCGCAGGTATTAGCTAATCAAGGCGCTTTACAAACTCAAAAAGCTTCAGCTAGTATTGCACAACAAGAACAAGCTAACCAAAGAGCTGCAGCATCTGCTGATCTTAGAATACAACAATTGCAAGGTGCTGGTGATGCAATGGTACAACAAGCAGAGAGTAGTAGACAAGCTACAATACTAGGTATGAACCAAAGTGTTATGGCTGGTGTCAATGCTAATTACCAACAACAGTTATTAAATCAGCAAAAAGCAAATGCTTACGCAAATCAAACAATGGTAAATTCATTAAGCAGTTTAGCAACGTTAGATTTAGAAAACATAGGTGGTAATAACTACCAATCTGTATCACCTTCTAGCCCAAATGATGTTAAACCAGAGCTTAGAGGCGCAAATTATTACACATCAGACGAGTATTTAAATTCACTAACTGCTATTGACGTAACGGGTTAATAAAAAAAATAAAAATATGGCAACAAAAGGAGGAAGTTTATTAGGTAGATCAGACAGTATGTTAGTGCAAGGCGCTTTTAGGTCTGAAATGGCTAATGTAGGTCGTGACATGGGTGGCGTTTACAAGTTACAAGCAGAAAATGTAGGTAATTTACAAACTGCTATTCAAGATATTTTTTATGCAACTAACAAAAGTAACAATGACTTGTATAATGAAATAAAAGAAAAGTCTGGTTTAATTCTTGCAGATATCGAATCTGGTACTTTTTCAGATGATGGCTCTATTGATTTATACACTAATGCTATTAATGATTTAAGAGAACAAGCCAAGTCTATACCTAGAGGTAAACAAGGCGAAGCACAAAGAGCTAAAATAAGAGCTCAACTAGCAAAAATGAAAACCGATTCTGCTAATGGCGAAGGTGTTATAACAGAAATAGCATCGTTAATAAACAACGATCAAATTAGCCAGTATGCTGTAAACGAAGGTGATTTAAAATTATTTAATGATATTTTAGATGGATCTGCTAAAAGAGAGATAGTAAACGGTAAGCTAGTGTATAGTACGGTAGATGCTAACAATAACCCTATAAAAATAAATCACAACGAACTAAATAAAAGGTTTATTAAGAAAGACTATACTGTTGAAGCTGGAGCTTTAAAACTAAGTGGTGGTTTTTCTAAAATAGGTTTACAAGGAACTCCATACGATTTTAACGAAGCTTTAAACTCTTATGAGGGGTTAATGACTACAAGAGATGGTTTTATGCATTTAATAAATAAACCTTTTGGTACTATGAAAATTTCGTTTGCACAAGCTTTACAAGGTGGTGATTCTAAACTTGTAGGTGAAATGATGGGTGCTTTAAATAGTATTGGTGGTGTTGATATTGATGGCGATGGAAACCCTGATCAAATAACCCAACAAAATTATAAAAAACTAGCTGACATTTTAATAAACCCTGATGCTGCTAATTTTTCAGTGGCTAAAAGAGCTGCGGCTGCGTTTTATGCTGACAACGACGGTAGAGCTCAGCACAAAAAAGGTTTAGATATTTTTAACGCAAAACAACGTAAACAAGAACAAAGTAAACAAACTACAAAAACTGACAAGTTTGGTGGTTTTTCACAATACTCAGATACTGGCGGTGACCCTGATGCAAATGTTAATTCTTTCCAAAGTATACCATACTCAGACAAAGTAACTAGAAGAAAATCGCTTAAAAACTTTGAAACAGTGCCAGGTGCACATTACACTTATAAATATGACAAAAATAAAGAAGGTGGTTGGGCAGCGTATAATGGAACAGAATTTGTAAGAAATATGAATGGTGGTGATGTTGCTAGAATAGAAGGTTTAATGTCTGCAAGAGATAGTAGTTTTTCTGTTTTTAATCAAGAAAAAATACAAAGTGATTTAGATAAAAAACAATTAGAACCAAAAACACCAGGCGTTGTTGGTTTAGGTATGTTAAAATTTGAAGGATCTACATATGGTGGAAATATAAAAGATATAGAAAAAAAGCTTCACGATGTTTTTGACGATACTTTTAAACAAAATTTTACTGTATCGTCAGCTGGAGAAGAATCTGTTAGCGGTGGGGCAGGAAATTACTTTAGACCTATTCAAAATAAAATGAAAATAACAAGTAAAGACGGTAAATTTGAAAAAATTTACAATATAGGTTCTGACGCTACTCAAGATGTAGTAGATCAAATTAACAAAGACTTTGCTAATTATATGACGATAGATAATTCATATCAAGAATAAAACATGAATGAAATTTACAAGGTTGGTGAAAAAAAATATTCTGTTGGGCAAAGCAAGCTAGAACAATTTTTGTTAGATTTTCCAAACGCTATTAAAGAAGGTGAATTAGAAAACGTTGAAAAAGAACAAGAAGATGTAAGCTGGTTTGATCAAACTTGGTTTGGGAGAGGTATAGCTGCTGCTAGTACAACTGGTGAGGCAACAGACTTGATGTCTCAAAACTTTTCTAACATAGACATGGAAAGCATACAAGAGTTTATGAAAGCTAAAGAAAGTGAAGCTAAGTCACATGTTCCGTCTGATCGTATGAGTAAGTTTCAAGAACAATATGTTAAAGAAGGTAAAACATGGTCTGCGTTTTTTAGAGGCGTAAAAAATCAACCTGGTTTATTACCAGAGTTATTTGTACAGTCTTTAGGTACTCAAATTGGTACTGCTATTGACTCGCCTGGCGCTTCGCTAGCAACTGCTGCAACTGGAGCTGGAGTTGGCGCTGCTGTAGCTGGTCCTTTAGGAGCTTTAACTGGTGCTATGGGTGGCTTAGCTACATCGATGGAAGCTGCGTTAACTTTTGGTGAATTAATAGAAACAAGGTTAAAAGAAAAAAATCAAGAGTTTACTGATGAAAATATAAAATCTTTATTAGAAGCTGAAGGTACAGAAATAAGAAATAAATCTATAGGTAGAGGTTTAACTATTGGTGCTATAGAAGGTTTGAGTGGTGGTTTAGCTGGTAAAGCTGGTGTTGCTGCTTCTAAAGTTGCTAAAGGTGCTAAAAGAGCTACTGTAGCCGCTGGCGCCGCAGGTGTTGGAGTTGAAGCTGTTGGTGGTGCAACTGGTGAAGTTTTAGGTAGAGTTGTTGCTGGTCAAGAAATGGACGCTGCTGAAATAGGTTTTGAAGCTATAACAGGTACTGTAACAGCACCGCTAAATGTTTCAGCCGCTTTGTTAACAGCAAAAAAACCTACATACAAACTAAACGGTGCTAACGTAACGTATGAGCAAATGAAAAGCTTTGTTGACACAGCTGACGATATAGATATTGCAAAGGCTGATATTCAAATGCGAAATGATTTTACTGGTATTGGTAACAAAGCAAAAGCAAAGCAAGAGGCGGCTGAGGCAATGGTAAAACTTGCTGATGACGATGCTACAATTAAAGAAGTTGAAATTGAAAAAAAGGCTAACGTAGGTGAAAGACAATATCAAGACAATATGGTTTTTGCTAAAAAACATAGTAAGCTATATGGTTTGAAATTTACAGAGCTAACTGAAGAAGAAATACAACAAAAGTATGATACTGAAGAAGAAACATTCTCTAACTCACTTGGTTTTATACAAGGTGATGAAATAGTTATTAATAAAAATAAAGCTAAGACAAAAGTTTATGGTAACAATGTTGGTAACCACGAATTGCTACATGGTATTATAAAATCTAGCGGCGCGCAAATAGAACAATCAACTATTGATAATTTTTTCGAAATTATAGGTGAAGAAAACACAAATGTAATAAAAGAAAGAATACGTAAAAACTACAAGCAATCAGACGTAGACGCTAATCGTAGTGAATACTTTACAATATTTTCAGACGCTCTTAGAAATGAAGAAATAAAATTTAATGATAGTGTGTTTACTAAAGTAAAAGACTTTATGAGAAGAGTTTTTGCTACTATAGGATTTTCAGACGTTGATTTTAACGACGCGCAAAGTGCTTATAACTTTTTAAAAGATTATAACAAAAGCATACACAAAGGAAGCTTGAGCTTAGGTGTTAGAAAAGCTACTGGTGGTACAGCTTTTTTTGAAAACGCTGTGTTTTCAAGAGAAGCTTCTGACAAAGTACAAAGTATTTACGAAGAAAAAGGAGCTACAGGAGCTTTTGATATAATAGAACAATTTAAGCCTATAGTTAGTAGAATTGCTGATAAACGTAGAGAAGCTCCTAACTTTGATAAAGAGCTTTTAATGAGTGAAATAGAAATAGGTCCTCGTGGTATATTAGATTTAATTAGAGATTACAAGCCAGATTCTGGTGTGCCATTAGCTGCTTACATAAATAAGTTTTTACCAGCAAGAGCTATTGAAGCATCAAGAAGAGTTTTAGGTGAAGAGTTTACACAAGACGTGACAGAAGCTAAGGGGGTTGTCGCTGAAGAAACTGCTGAAGTTGAAGTTAAAGCTAAACCAAGAAAAAAGAAAATAGTACTAGCTGATAGGTTGGGTGTTACTGAAAAAGTAAGCAAAGCTATTGATAAAATAGTTCCTAATTTAAATGTTGATAAGCTAACTTTTAAAACATTGAAAAACAAAATACCTAGTGTAACAGGTGAACTCTTTGGTATTGCTCCTAAAAAAATAGAAAGTCTAGCTAATTTAACTAAAAAAGAATTACAGTCTGCGCAAATGTTTATCAATAAAAATGCAGACTTATTAATAGCAATGTTGCCTGAAGGCGCTACGGTTAGTGGTACCGCAACTGGTATACCTAACACTTTATTAAAAACTTTTTATACAAAAACAGATAGAGCTAAAGCAGCTAAGACTGGTAGTAAAGCTGGCCTTGCAATACAACGAAAAAATGCTATAAATAAAAAACAATTTTTAGAAACGTTTGGTATTATAGATGGTAAGCCAGATCGTACAGATAGAAACACATCGGCTAGAGTATTAGCATTGGCTAATTTAACTGGTAAAATGGTAACTAATCAAACTGTAAGGCAAAAATTAGGAGAAGTTGATGCTAAAGCAAAAGAAAATGTTGATCGTATAAAAGATGGTAAGTCTTCTGTTATGTTTAGTAGAAGCGCTGAAGACTTAGCAAACCCACTAGACAATTTTCAGTTGATCTACGAACACGAAATAGGCGTTTTGTCAAAAGCCTTGTATGGTAAAAACGTTAGAATACCAAACCACAAGGAAGGTCCTTTAAAAGGAACTAGAAATTTAGAGGCTATATTTAACAAAGAAACAGAAGAAACTTACAGGCAGGCAGCTATTAGAGTTGTAAATACTTTTTTAGAGTCACACCCGCAATATAGAAGTTTAATAAGAAGCACTATGACTGGTGGTAAAAAAGCTGGTTTATTTAAGTTTGTAAATTCAAGTGACAAAAACTTTATAAAATATAAAAAAAGAACTGGTGACGATATAAACTTTGATGACAATATAGTAGATTATCCTGGTGTAGAGCAAGTAGGCAAAAAACAACCATACAATAAAAACGAAAAATATTCTTTTAAATTTCACGAAAATATTAACACAGAAGAATTTAAAAAAGAAAATGCAAAAAAACTAAAACAGTTGTTAGGTTTTTTTGAAGCTGTAGAAGCTCATTTACAAAATTTTAAAAGTGATATATGGTTGTTTGAAGAAATGCTTTTAGATACTAGTAAGCATATGAACACTATCACTAGAATATTAGCTCCAATAAAATTTTATCCTGTAGATGTAGAAACAAAACAACCTATATTTAACAAAAAAGCTGTTGAAGAACATACAGATCCACAAAATTTAATTGGTAAAGCTTTGCTTTCTGGTGCTTTTTTTAACAAATTAAATGATGTTTGGAGTGTTGTTGGTAAATCTTATATGCAAGGTTCTATATTAAAAGTTGATGATCCTGGTGGTAATTTAAAGGCTAACATGCCAGCCTCTTATTACGAAGGTGTAGTGCCTAGATTAATAAGTGGTGATTTAAAATTACCTAATGGATATTCTTCTATAATTAGATTAGCTGAAGCAGGTGTAGATCCAAAAGCTTACATGCTTATAGATGAAAACATGACTATAGCTGAGTTTTTTAAAGTAGATAAAATAAAAGACGTAAAAAAAGCTAATGAGCTTATTATTAAACAGCTAACAGGTGAGATAAAACCCGAGTATGCTGAAAATATTGCCAAGGTTACATACACAAAAGATGTAAAATCTTCAACTAGTTTTAGTAAGTCTGTTGAATCCGCTAGAGTAGTGAAAGATCCAAAAGGCATTACTGTTTTAGATTTTGATGACACGTTGGCAACAACTAAATCACTAGTTAAATTTACAACACCAGAAGGTGAAACTGGAACTTTAAATGCAGAAGAGTACGCTAGCACATATGAAGATTTATTAGATAAAGGCTATGCATTTGATTTTTCTGACTTTAACAAAGTTGTGAAAGGTAAGTTAGCGCCGTTGTTTAACAAAGCAATAAAGCTACAAGGCAAGTTTGGGCCTAGCAATATGTTTGTATTAACAGCAAGGCCACCGCAAGCGCAAAAAGCTATATTTGACTTTTTAAAAGCTAACGGCTTAAATATACCTTTAGAAAATATAACTGGTCTAGCTAACTCTACTGCAGAAGCAAAAGCACTTTGGATAGCTGATAAAGTTGGTGAAGGTTTTAATGACTTTTACTTTGCTGATGATGCTTTACAAAACGTACAGGCTGTTAAAAACATGTTAGATCAATTTGATGTAAAGTCAAAAGTACAGCAAGCAAAAACTAGTTTTAGTAGATCAATGGACGACAAGTTCAACGATATACTAGAAGACGTTACTGGTATTGAATCTAAAAAAAGATTTGATTTTATTAAAGCTAGAAAGCGTGGTGCTAGTAAAGGTAAGTTTAGATTTTTTATACCACCATCGCATGAAGATTTTGTAGGGTTATTATACAACTTTATGGGTAAAGGCTTAAAAGGTAACAAACATAGAGACTTTTTAGAACAATCTTTAGTTAGACCTTTAAACAGAGCTAATAAAGAGTATGACACGGCTAGGCAGTCTGTAGCTACAGATTATAAAAATTTAAATAAGCAAATGCCTGATGTTAAGAAAAAGCTTTTAAAGAAAACTCCTGATGGTGATTTTATATATCAAGACGCTATAAGAGTATATTTATGGGACAAGCATGGTTACGATATACCTGGACTAAGTCCTATTGATCAAAAAAATTTAGTTGAGCTAGTTAAGTCTGATGGTAAACTGCAGTCTTATGCTGACACTATAAATACTATATCAAAACAAGAAACTTATGTTAACCCTACAGATGGTTGGGATAGTGGTGATATACGTATGGATTTAGACGATGCTACAGGTAGAATTGGTAGAGCACAGTTTTTTGAAGAGTTTAATGAAAATGCTGATATAATATTTTCTAAAGAAAACTTAAATAAAATAGAAGCTGGTTATGGTAAAAATGTTAGAGAAGCTTTAGAAGATATACTTTACAGGATTAAAACTGGTAGAAACAAACCTACTGGCCAAAACCGTATGGTAAACTCGCTTATGAACTGGGTTAATGGCTCTGTTGGTTCTGTGATGTTTTTTAACATGAGATCTGCTTTGCTACAGCAAATGTCTTTAGTAAACTATATAAATTTTGCTGACAACAATATATTTGCAGCTGCTAAAGCTTTTGCTAACCAAAAACAATATTGGAACGACTGGTCGTTTATATTTAACTCAGACATGTTAAAGCAAAGAAGAGGTGGTATTATGACTGACGTAAATGGTGCTGAGCTTGCCGCAGAAATGCGTAAGTCTAAAAACCCTCATAGGTTTTTAATATCTAAATTGTTAGAGTTAGGATTTTTACCTACACAAATTGGTGATAACATTGCAATTGCAACTGGTGGCGCTACATACTATAGAAATAGAATTAATACTTATTTAAAACAAGGTTTAAGTCAAAAAGAAGCTGAAGCAAAAGCGTTTACAGATTTTCAAGACATAACACAGTCAACACAGCAGTCTGCAAGACCTGATATGGTGTCACAGCAACAAGCTTCTCTTATTGGTAAAATTATATTAAACTTTCAAAACGTAACATCGCAGTTTAATAGGTTAGGTAAAAAAGCATTTTTAGATATTAAAAACAGAAGAATAACAAAGCCTAATTCTACGCAAATGCAAAGTGATATATCTAACGCGGCTAGAATAACGTATTACTTTGCTGTACAAAACGCTATATTTTATACATTACAAACAGCTTTGTTTGCTATGATGTTTGATGATGATGAAGAAGATGTTAATAATTTATTTTTAAAGAAACAAGAAAGATTAATAAATGGTAGTATAGACTCTGTGTTAAGAGGTACTGGTATTGGTGGTGCAATTATTTCTACTTTAAAAAATGTTGCTATTGCATTTGCAAGGCAAAGAGACGTTAATTATAATCCAGACGAAAGTGCTGTTTTAGTTGAAGCCTTAAACTTTTCACCTGTAATAGGTATTAAAGCTAGAAAAATAGCAAATGCTGAAAAAACTTTAAACTACAATAAAAAAGTAATTAAAGAAATGGAAACGTTTGACATTGACAACCCACAATGGTCAGCAGTAACAAACTACGTAGAAGCTAGTACTAACTTACCACTTAATAGATTGTACAATAAAACTCAAAACGTTAGACAAGGCTTTAGCAATGAACACGCTGCGTGGGAAAGAACTCTATTATTTTTAGGTTGGAGTCAATATAACCTTAATCTTGAAAACGAAAAGATGGATAAGATTAAAGAAAGCACAAAAAACAAAAAAACAAGAAAAACAAGATCTTCAACAAGAAAAACTAGAAAATGAAAAAACTTCTGATACTTCTTTTACTGTTTTCTTGCACTAAAGAAGTTGATGATCTTGGCTTCAGAGTTTACACTATACCAGCTGGTGAGCATAGCTCAGGTAGTTTTATAAACCACCCAGTAAATTCTAAAATAGAATTTAAGTTTATGTTAGATGAATCAGCTATATACGAAAGTGAAATACCAGAAAACCAACATGATGTAAACAAAATATATGGTATGAGTGATTTTGGTGTTAGACATCAAAAGTATTCTATACGTCTTGGTTGGAGATATTTAAACAACGAGTTAGAGCTTTGTTGGTTAAGGCATGAGGAGGGTAGGCATAGCGCTGCAACGATAAGAACTATAGATACAGATGTAATTTATAACGCTACTATTGATATAAAAACATTTTATTATGTAATAGTAATAGATAATGATACTACGCTTGTTCGTAGAAGACCTGAAGGTAATTGGGGTTTAGTGCGTAGGTATTATTTATACCCGTATTTTGGTGGTAATGAATATGCACCACACGATATAACAATTAAAATAAAAGAATGAAAAAACTAATTATAATAATGTGTATAGCATTGGTAGCTTGTGCAGCTCCAAAAAAGTGTTGTTCGCAGGTAGATTTAAAAAAGTATTTTAAGTTTGCTACATTTTATGCTGCAGCTAACGGTGGTACTTCTATATCTGATGTAGATGTATTTTCTGTTACTAACGGTTTAGAAACATCGACAGTACAAACGCCATACGATTATAACCTAGCTCTTGGTATACGTAAGATCGCAAGGTTTGGTTATGAAAACAGAGCTAATACTTTTTACGATGGCACAGAAGAGTCTTGGTCTGATGGTGCTAACGTAGGTAAAGTACGTGGATTAGAATTTTTATTTGAAGTAGATTATAAGAGACAACAAGGTAATGAATATTTAGATCAGCATCACTTTATAAGATTTGTAGATGATAAGTATATATTAAAAGGCGAATACCTAGAAGATGGTTTTGCTGATATAAAATATTTTGAAACATCACAAAGATACAGATATAAAGCTAATGACAAATTGTCTTTCAACGCTGGGCTTGCTCAAAGGTTATCCGAACCGTACGGATATGATCCCTTAGCAGAGTGGATGCTAAGCAATGGCAATATACATTACACTTATCTAGCACTACAAGAGGGTTATGATGTGGACGTAGCTGCTAGTGAGTATTTCTCTCCTGATGGGGAGCTCGTTGCTACAAGCAAAGAGGTTTGGGAAGAAGTTGTTATACCAACTATGCTAGCTGATTATACAAGTAGAAAACGAAGTGAGCTTGACAATACTATACTACACTCTATAGTAATTGGCTTTGATTACTACCGTTATACTAAATCATTTTGGACACACGCATGGGCTAGTATAATGCCGTTTCATATAGACAATAGTGAGTTTTCTTACGAGAAATATAATGATGGTCAATGGTTAGATTATAATGGTGGTTTAATACTTGGTTATAAAGTAAATAAGCATCTAGGTACGTTTATTGAGGGTAAATACAATAAGTACTGGAATAGAGAGTGGTATGACTTTAAATTTGGCGTAAATTACGTAATCTTTTAACTATGTATCAATACAAAGTAAAGCTTGATAGAATTATAGATGGAGACACTATAGACTGTTACATAGATTTAGGCTTTAGTATTAATACAAAAAAGCGTATTAGGTTTGCTGGTATCAACACTCCAGAGTCTAGAACAAGAGATCTTGAAGAAAAAGCAAGAGGTTTAGCTGCTAAAGCTAGATTAAAAGAAATATTAGAAGAGGCTAGTGAAATACACTTAGATTCACATGGCGTCGGTAAGTATGGTAGAGTACTAGGTCAGTTGCACATTAGCACTGAAAACTCACCTACAATGGTAAATGTAAATAAATTATTAATAACTGAAGGCCATGCTGTAGAATATCATGGCGGTAAACGTTAAACAATGGCAAAAGAATTAAACGAAGAAACTGGATTTAATATAAGTATTAAAACAATGATAGCTGTAGGTTTTGCTATGGCTACTATTATAGGTATGTGGTTTGCTTTGCAAGCTGATATAGCTGAGGCAAAAGAACTACCAAAGCCTGACGTTACTAAAATGGAGTTTATGATGAAAGATAAAAACATTAGACTATCTATTGAGAATACAGAAAAAGCTGTTGACGAGCTTAAGATAGATATTAGACGTATGGAAGATAAAATAGATAGATTAAATGAAAGATAAATTAAATGAAAAAATTATTACTAATACTTCTTGCGGTATTTAGTTTAAACGCTAGCTCGCAAATTGTAGTTACACATTTTAATGCTGAGTGGAACGATCCTAACAAAGTAGCATACATAGGAAAGCTTACTGGCTGTGATATAGTATATGTTGATATAGCTAAATCACCTAAAATACAAGAAAAACACGAAATAATTATAGTACCCACTGTGGTTATATTTAAAGATGGTGAAGAAGTAAAAAGATTTCAAGCAGATATATCTTTTAGTATGAAAGCTACTAGAAAAGAAATGCAAGAGGTAATAGATGAATTATTAATGAGTGACTTTTAAATAAAATTATGAAAGAAAAAATATGTAAATTGATTTGTAAAATAACTTTTGGTTATGTTTGTTTAGGACTATGTAAAGACTGTGGCTGTGCGTAACATACTTTTTTTATTATTACTTATACCAAGCCTTTTATTTGCTCAAGGCCCAGGTCCTTGCACGCCTACATTAATTAATATAAACTTAGATCAATACCCACAAGAAACTACTTGGGATATTCAAGATACTTTAGGCAACGTTCTTATATCAGGAGGTCCATATTCAAACGTACCTAACTACGAGCCACAATTTATTGTTAATTGCTTACCTCCTGGTGAACTATCATTTACTATATATGATTTGTACGGAGATGGTTTAGAAGGTAGTATATGGGGTGGACAAGACGGTTCTTATTATGTTATGCAGTGTGGCGATACTTTAGTTTATGGTGACTCTGCTAATTTTGGTTATGATACTACACATGTGTTTATATCTTCACCGTGCCCACCACCGCCACCAGTGCCTGGTTGTTTAGATGATGATTATTTAGAGTATAACCCATTAGCTAATATTGATGACAGTAGTTGTGTTACACTAATAGTTTACGGTTGCACCGATAGCACTATGTACAATTACGATTCATTAGCTAACTCAATGGATAATATTGCACAGTGTACTTACGATCTTATACTACACGATTTAATAGGTAATGGCTGGATAGCTACTATTTTAGAGATATATCAAGAAGATGACACAACTTCTTTTACAATGACAAGCAGTGGTTTTAACCAAGCGTTTACTATAGACTTATATGCACCAGCTCCTGTTAGTGCTAAACTTTTCATTAGCCAACAAGCACAGTTTACAGCTGTAGAGTGTGGGTTTAGTTTAATAAGCCCTGATGGTGATACAGTTTTAGCTGTTAGACCACCTTTCATACAGCCTTTCTTTTTGTATGAAGGTTTTACTTATTGCGGTAATATATGTGAAGAGTACGTGTATGGTTGTTTAGATACTTTAGCTTTTAATTATGTTGACAGCGCTAACACTGCTGATGATTGCTTTTATTATCCTGGTTGTATATCGCCAGCATACTTACAATATCACGTTGACACTGCTAATGGTTACTACACAGATATAAATATAGAAGATAGTTGTGGAACTTTAGCAATGTTTGGTTGTACTGATTCGACAGCGTTTAACTATGACAGTTTGTCAAACGTAGATAATGGTGGTTGCTTACCTGTTGTTACAGGTTGTATGGATGCTTTTGCTTTTAACTATAATGTATTAGCAAACACGCCAGATACTTGTATTCCATTTATATATGGCTGTACAAACGTTACGGCTCTTAATTATGATAGCTTAGCAAATACAGATGACAATAGTTGTATACTACCTATATTTGGCTGTATGGATCCGTTGGCTTTAAACTTTGCGCCACAAGCAAACGTAGATGATGGTAGTTGTATAGATGTTGTGTATGGTTGCACTGACGCTACAATGTTCAATTACGATCCACTTGCCAATGTAGATAACGGATCATGTATACCTTTTGTTTATGGTTGTACAGACAGTACAGCTTTTAATTATAACCCACTAGCTAATGCTGATAACAATTCTTGTGTTCCTTACATATATGGTTGCACGGACCCTTCTGCGCTTAATTATTCCGCGCAAGCGAACACGGAGGATTTTAGTTGTATTGCTTATGTTTATGGGTGTATGGATA
>Ga0209634_1001005_pt1 | contig 21235 bp, 47 predicted proteins | sample LinPmetageLP40_FD_184043 | JGI IMG/M metagenome (GOLD analysis project Ga0209634, IMG submission 184043) | Marine viral communities from the Pacific Ocean - LP-40 (SPAdes) (version 2) | ecosystem: Environmental > Aquatic > Marine > Oceanic | place: Pacific Ocean | collected 2010-08-26 | reverse complement strand
AGTATATACACCTTCTAAACTAGTATCTATTGTAGTGCCTTTGTACGTTGGGTCTGAATTTATAAGCCATTGATTTAGTGTTTCCATCAAAAGGGTAGCCGAAAATAAATCGTTCATATAAACATATATTACATCGCTAGTTGGAGAATAAACTAACTTCTTTATACTTTCAATATTGATAGTATTCTCACTTTGACTGACACCATTCTCAACTTGTAAAGCACAAAGACATTGAATACAAAATCTTTTTAAATGGTTCAAGTAAGTATCAGTAAATAAGCCTAATCTCAACCACTCGTCTTTTTTATTTTTTGTTTTAAACAACTCTTGACTTCTCGGTATCATTGTATTTTACTCGATTAATTAAATCGGACATAGGCATATCCAAAACTGCACTTAACTTCATAATAAAGTTAAAAGAAAGGTCTTCTTTTGGTCGAATGTGATGGTCGAACTTTTGAAAAGACATATCCATTTTAGAAGCCAATTTAGAGAGGTTAAATCCCTTATCCTTTAAATATGGTTTTATGTGATACATACTATTTGTTTTTTGTTTTGTTTTTATAATAAAGCCTTCTATAAGCCTTTTGATATTCCTCTTTGTGTTCCGAAGGTGTTAAGAACAATATTTCTCCTAAATGATTTCTTATTTCCGTATCTATCTCTTTTTCGGTAAATAACTTTGATATTTTATGTTTTTTCGGCTTCATAGCGTTTGAAAAAAACAAGGGTTTCTTTTTTAATTCAGAGGGGTCGGGAATAATGGTGCTTTGTTTGTTTACTTCATCTGATTTAATATTGAAATTCTTAATATATGCAACATCCACTTCTAACTTGTCGAGTCTATTTTGTATTGATTCAAAGGCATTATTGAATTTTATTTCAATAGCCTTAATAGTTTCGTAATTGCCTTTAGAAGTTGCAGTAGTTACGTTCAATAGGTCTTTATCGGTTATTCTTCTTCTTTTCCTTCTTTTCCTTTTAAAATATTTGTAAACAAAATAAGTATTACTCAAAAGCAATGTGATTAGTACAAGGCAAATTATTTTTTCATTCATTTCTATAATTATTTAGGTCAATATAATATTCATCGTGGCACTCTTTAGAGCAAAATTTTTTATTTTCGGACATTTCTTGTTCGCACTCCATACATTTATGTTTCAAATGCTCAAAAGAATACCATAAGCCATCGTTTGCCTCCGCACCCTTTGATTTGTGATACACCTCTGCACTTTCTTCGCAAAACCTATAATCTTCACATTTGGGACAAAAATCTACTTCGTTTTCAATTAAGGCTTGGGTTAAATATTTTTCATCACATTTGATACAAATTTGCTCCTTATAAGAAACATCGGGTAAGGTCTTACTTTTAGGATAAGCCATTTTTTTTACCAACTCTATTTTGGCAAGTGGTTGTTTCATAGTTCTAATGGATTATCGGTAGTTACCTCTTTTAATCTCATTTCTTTAGTCTGCTTTGGGTGTCTTTTGAAAACAAACTCTAAATTATTATTGTCTTTTACTATTACTCCTACGGGAAAGTAGCCTTTGTCTTTTAAGTCAGAAAAGTGTTTGTGTATGTCTATACCTACATTTGAGGTTATAATTAGACCTCTTTGTATTCCTTCTTCGTAAGCGTCCTTTAACACTTCCCTTGCGTCTTGCTCATTAACGTGGAGCATTAAAAACTTTTTGCTTTTTTTTGTCATTTTTATAAATTTAATTCTTGCACCTTGTTGGTGTATTTGGTTGATAGTTTTATATTTTGTTCCATAATCATATAATGGAAAGTGGCTTGTAATCTTTCGTCATTTATGGAATTTATAACGTATAAATATTCATTTAAACTTTTCTTGTTATCAAATTCGTGAACTGACATTTCATTTTTAGGGACTTCAATTATATTCTTGTATTTGCCCGAAAGGTCGGAATGAATAAAAACCACCCAAATCACGCTTGACTCGGTAAATAATATTTTATCGTAGTTGAGTGAATACACAATCGCCTAATTTGTTGTCCATAATCGCTTCTTTGGTAATCTCCATTGACCTACCATCCTCATTAAAAACTTGCCTACTAGAATATACTGAAAACAAAAACAAAAGCATATTATCAATCTCAGATTCCGTAAGCAAATGATGATGTATAGATAAATATAAAGTCGGCTTAAACATCGATATATAATCATTCATATCTTTGATAACCTCTGACTCTGCTCCCTCTATATCCATTTTTATGAATCCAATATCTCTCAAGTTCTTTTGATAAAATTTCATAGAATTAAGAAAGGTAGTTGATGCAACATATGTTTCCCCGTTTTTTCCGAAATGCACACTACTTTCAGAATCTCCTAAATCTCCATCGGTTTTATGTCCGAATGTCAAAGTTCCGTTTTTGTTCCAAATAGCCTTTTCACATATTTCTACGTTAGTTATATTAGGATTGCATTTTAAGTTCATTTTAAACCGTTTTAAGGCTACTTCATCACACTCGAAGGCAATCACATCACGAAACTTAAAAGAAGCGTATAAGGGGGTTATACCAAGCCACCCACCCATATCTATGAAAGTTTTGGACTTATCTCTAAATTTATCAAAAATGTAAAAGGTATGTTCCTCCCAAGAACTATTGCTAAAATGAGTAACGCAAAAGTTGTTGATGTCTTCTGCTCCCAAGTCGGCAATTTTAAAATCAACATCGTGCTTTAGAACGTGGTTTGTTTTCATTTCAATTTTTTTATGCAGTCATTACAAAGCGAAACCATAGGCATATGAGGATTACATTCTAAATCATCATTACTAGAAATTGCGTTAGATATAAAAACCATAAAATCTTCCTTACTGCCAAGAAAACCTTGTCCTATGGAAAACTGAAACTCACAATTATCACACTCAAAATCTAAATCGCTTTGCATATTACTACAATATTACAAAAATATTTTGAATTAAGACAAAACAAATAAATTAATCTTTATAGGTATTTTTAGAAATATAATTATTAAATTTGCATTGGATTCAATTATATTTTGAAGGTCAAAGGTTTTGCTTAATACCTATGTTTCTTGCCTTCATAATGAGAAGTGGGGATGGGGAGTTTAATAGACTTTTTTACCATCCCCCTTTTTTTTTATCTTTACGCTATGGAATATTCAGATTTGGTTTACGGAAACATTACAAGCGATAGCGAAATATTTTTAAACGCAGACAACGTATTTACTTCTTTTTTTAATAAATATAGTGATAGGTCTTTTCCTACGTTTTTAGATTCTACCGAAGAAATCTCTTATATGCTTAAAACTATTGAAGCGTACAAGCAAAAAAAAAATTGGAAAAAAGTAAAACAATTTATAGAACTTGCGGATGGGAGTTTAGAACAAACACTTCAAATTCATTTAGGCAAATTAGGAATCCCATACGATAATAAATATATAGACAAACTCGTCAAAATTGCACAAGATATGGGCGGTTTGATAATGCAGTTAAAAATTCATTATCAAAGACCTAGACCATATCAAGTTGCGTGGTATTCTAAGCAACCTTTACACCCTATGGCTACGTTTAGCGGTCAAACTCCTGCGTTCCCAAGTGGACACGCTTCGCAAGGAAGGTTTTTGACTAAGGTAATAACTCAAGACCATCCATCCAAAAGAATTGAGTTGTCAAAGTTGTCTGAACAAATCTCGAAATCTCGTGTGCTTATGGGAGTTCATTATCCATCCGATAATGTCTTTGGGGAGGAGATAGCGTGTGAACTATTTAAAGAGAAGTCAGTTCAAGACTACTTGGACAACCTATAAACGAGTGAGTAAAAGGTAGGTAAAACAAATCAATAAAAGTAAGATATACCATTCGGCTTTGTTAAGTGGATTATTCATTTATTTTATTTTTAATTAATTTTTGATGAACTGCTATTCCTACCAATATTGCTCCCATAGTCATTTTAAAACGACCTAAAGTAGAATTTCTTTGATATTGTAGAAAATCAGTCATTAAGAATATTCTTTTTCTTTTTGGAATCTGAATCCAAACTTTTTTGGAAATATTAAGTTCTTTTCTCAATCTTGTATAAGTCCAAATCTCATCATAAATATCTCTATTCATAATCCATTTTTTTTTTAAAGTGTAGGGGGTTTAAAAGAAGGTCTTAACTATTAAACTCGACTCGCCACCCCCATACACCGATTTATAAATTTTTCAATACATCAATTACTTCGGGAGGTAATTTATCGTCAAACTCTTGAATCCCTCGTTTTAACCAATCCTCGTATTTTTTATTCCTACGGAGTTCCACCTTCATATCTCTATTTTCGGGTCGGGTATAACTCAACTTACTATAAAAGGTATCTTCAACTTTTATTTCTCCATAGTCCTCTACCATACCCTCATCCATAACATTTGAGAGAATCGCAGTAAGTGACTGATGACTCATTTGTAATTCCTTACGCAACTCGTGTATGTGCGTGTAACCTCTGCCCTTGTATGTGTGCGTGTGAATGGCTAATAACAACTTGGTAGTATTTGTCTTTATGTTCCCACTTCTTAACTGCTCAATCCAATTTTTTACTTTAGGTTTCATATGCTTAATTTTTAAATCTTTTGTTAAAATATTCTTCCGAAACAATCTCTTTAATCTTTGTAAGTCCTTGAGGGTGGTCGGCAACTAATTTGCTACCGACCTTTGTAAATGTTTCCCTCTCGGCTATCCATCCATATTTAGCACCTTGCTTTAGCATATGGAATACGCTTTCAAAGAATCTCTCGTTTGCTTTATGCTTTGACGCTTGAATCATCGTAACTTATTTGTGATGAAATTTCATCTTCGCTTAATTCGTGTAAGAACTCAATTCCCGAATCATATGCCTTTGCCTCGTCATAGGTATTAAATTCATTCTCGTTGGTTACACCATTTTCAAAGAACTGAACTAACTTCCACATTTTGTTTTTGTCGTTCATCTCGATGTTAGATTCATCTTTTAGGGCATAACATTCGCTAAAATCTATTCGCCACACATCGTCCTCGTTTACTGCTTTAGCGTCAAGATTATCGGCTAATTGCTCCCACTTCCATTGTTCGATATATTCATCGTCTATTGAATAGTTTTTGAATTTTATGTTTGGATTATCTAATGAATCTTTAACTATCTCCTCACACTTGTCCATAAAATCATACTTATCAAGGGTCAAATCATCGGGGTCAATTTCGGTTTTGGTGGTAGCGAGGTCGTATTCGTGTAACCAAAATATCTCGTGTCCATCGTTTGTGTAAATCATATCAAATACTTTCGTCTTTTCCATATCTACCATTTTAGTTTTCTTCATTTTCAGTTTCATCCTCTTGCTCATTAGATTTTTCTTCTTCGGCTTCGGATTTCATTTCTGCTTCGGCTTCTCTTTGGAGGTCTTGAAGTTCTTGCTCCTTTCGTAATCTCTCGGCTTTGGCTTCCGCTTCGGCTTTTTCTTCTATTTCGGCTTTCACTTTTCTCGTCCGTTCTACGTTGTCGATATTAGAACAAAAGTTGTCTATTCCATCAAGTGAACTATCCACGAACTCGGTTACTAAATCTTCTAGTTGCCTTTTTACCTCGTAATCGTCAATATGAATACTATCCCTATCTACGCTAATTTGATTACCATAATCAATTTCAAATTCGGCATTATCAGTATCAAGGCAATCCTCTCCAAATTTGGTATGTTTAATCAAATCATTTCTAGATTCTTCATCGAAATACTCCTCGTCAATATATTCTTTGATTTGGTCTGCAATCCATCCCCTTGTATCTTCTCCTAAAATACTGAAAGGAGGCAATTCTTCGGATATGTGTTCTTCAATATAGTTGAAGGCTCTAATCATAGCGACATCGTGATTATCTGCTACGGAAATAAAATCCTTTTCCTCATTGTCTTCCATAGTGTTAAGAAGTTCAATAACTTCTGCTACGTTGTAATTTGATTTGTAAAATGGAGTGTCCTTGTTTTCTCCCAATCGTGCAATTAATTCTGCTTTTGTCATTTTTGTTGGTTTGTGAGGGGGTTTCCCCCCTCTGATTATAATTTATATTAAGTCCTTAATTTTGTTCTTATAAAACTCGGCTTTCGTCATCTCGGAGGCATTGGTTTTTAATCCAATCATACTTTTGATTTCGTCTATGGTAAAGAATTGCTCCTCTCGATGTATGATTTTACCTTCATCATCATATGTCCCCGTTTGTCTATATGCTCCCGTAGTAACTTCGAGTAGCCTCGTTCTCCAATAGAACTGCTCCCAATTCTTTTCGGTTATTTCTCTCATTCCTATGAAAATAGTCATCCAAACAAGTGCTTCGGCTAAAGGTTGCGTTCGGTATAGGTCTTCTTTAGGGTTGAATCCTTCGTCCCCTTCTACGAGTTTGCGTGTGCAAATTTCCTCGTGATTTTCAATTTTTGTAAAGTCGTATGTAAGTGGCATATCTATTTATTTAAGTCGGTTAGTTTATAAATCTTATCTGATATTTTCTGCTCGGTTTCGGGTTTACGTTCCCTCAAGAATAAATTGCGATATTTACCCGTTGTCTTTGAGTAATCCCAATAGTTCTTGTCAAGTTGAGTTGGTTTGTCGCCAAATGGTATGAAGGCGATAACTGAATGGTAGGATTGAAAATACCTACCCTTGTCGGTTGTGATGATAAACTGATTGGCGATGTCGTTGCCTTTGTCAGATACCATATTGCGAACTTTTACTTTCATAATATACCTCCCATTATTTTGTCAGATATTAACTGCTTTCTGCGTTTCCAAAATTCAAACTCCTTGACATTGAAAGGCTCGTTGCCTATATCTTCAATGGTTGTGTTTTCGTCAATACCATAGTATTCCCACTCCGTAACTTTTTTGCCATTTAGACAAAATGTTGGTTTACTAATTTTGTTTTTTGCATTGGACGACAATGTTACATTGTAATCAATGCTCCTTGATGGTTTTTTCATAATTGCTTAATTTATGATGTTTCTTAAAAATCGGCTACAATACACCTTGATTGTAACTCCGTTACAAAGGTATGTAAAATAATCCATATATCCAAATTTATCTTTTTAGGCTATATTTTGCAGTTTGTAGCCTTATAAAGATTATTTGTAAAGATTTAAGTTATTTTGGGTTTTGAACTATTTTTCCAAGTTCTCTACAATAATTCCGTTTAATACGGAAAATGCACCTACGATAAGACCTAGTTTAATAAGAGATTTTGTTGGAGGTAAAAAGCCTTTTTTTTCTTTACGTTTTTCAGTATCATTTTTTCCTTGATTATAATGTACTATTGCCTCAATCATAAAAAGCGAAAACGTAGTGAGAACTATTTTATTTTGTAAAGTCATTTTGTTTTTATTATTGTAAAGCGTTTGCCTCCACTTTTAACGAAACCATCTTTTGTTAAGGGGACATTTTTTTTAGAAACTGAATTGCCAATATTACCTCCAATTACTTTAGCACCATCTTTGTCTATATCAACCACAATATCACAATGGCTTTTGTAGGCACTTGTAGTATCATAATTGACACCCTCTTGTCGGGCATAACAAACCAAATCTCCTACTTCCGCTTTTTTTTCATTTAGTTTGTAGGCTTTAAAAGGATTTTTATTATTGTTTTTCCTATTTCTTACTGCATCTCGTATGTAAGAGGAATGAGAAGAACTATATTTAAAGTCAGTTTTGGCATCTGCATTTTTCATAATGTAAGATATAAACGCACTAGACCACGCTACACCCGTAGGAGTCCATCTACTCTTATCCCAACCTATACTTTTCCAATATTGGTCTAATGTATTATACATTTTCGATGAGGTTTCCTTTGTCTTACCCTCATTCCAATCCTTCCATTCTTGATTTGCTAGTTTAACCGCTTTTCTCCTAAACTTACTTTTACCTCTTTTTTTTCTTCTTCTTATAATTAGAAAAGTTGAAGCACCAATTAAGGTCGCACCAATGATAGAAAACAATATGATTTTATTTGTCTTCGTCATTACTTTTTTCTTATTAAAAAATATACACCAATAGAAACTCCAATAACCGCAATGCCTAATAATGAAAAGCCAATTATTTTTCCCACCTTACGAGGTTTTGCGTATTCGTCCACCTCTTTTTTAACTCCAAGATAAACTTTGTTTATTGTATCTGCATAGTTATTAGCAGTAGCATATCCTCCTCTTTTAAGAGCCTCTGCTTGTTGCTTGACATTCTTGGCTTTGAATACTCCCGCTTGTTCGTATCTCTTATTCTCCTTTAAGAATTTTACATAATCCTTAATAGAATCCTTAACGGATTTATATTTACGAAAACACGCATTTTTATCTACATAGGTACTACCATCGGGATTTTGTTCTCCCGTATCTATATTGAAGGTTTCTCCCTTCCAATTACTATGACATTTAATACCAAAATAATTATTGGCTTTTCTAGATAAAGAAGATTGTCCGACTCTATAACTACCATCTGATGCTTGACCTTGAGATTCTATAATTGCTTGAGAAACTAAAGTCCCTGCGAGAATACCCGTTCCACGAACCGCCTTTGAAATATCTTTTCCGTATTTCTTTACAAAGTCTTTTCTTGTGTATGTTTCTGACATTATTCGTTATTTATTAGAATAGCAGAAGTGAATCCACTTAACAAGCCTACTGCAAACCAAGTAATTTTTTTATCATACCATTTAAGGTCATTTTTGATAATTACATTTTGCATAGATGAAGTTTCTACAAATGGATTACTATTTTTGGCTATTACAAGGGGTATAGGCTTCTTAAACACTCCTTGCGACCTCATACCTATTGAAAGCGATAATTCGTTGTTAAATCGCAAAGAATCGACTAATATGCCATTTTTCAATATGTTTCCACTCAATGAGTAATATTCTTCTAATAATGAAAAGGTTTTAGGCAGAAATACAATATTATCTTTGAATATTGTGTCGATTATAATAATCGAGTCAAATTGGTCTTCGTCTTGCCAAGAATCATCAAAAGGAATATATACACTATCAATTTTTGTTATTGTTTCAATAATTACTTTGCTCTGAACTTTTTTAAGTTCTTCGATTTGAAGTAAATTGTGTGCAATCGCATCTTTTTGAGATAAAATAATTTGATTTTGCTCTATTATTTTTTCCCCATTTTTATCTTTGGTTTCAATAAAAACTTGGTCGCCTAGATTAAACTTTTGGATTTGACTTTTAAATGCCGAAAGTTGTGCATCTTTTTCACAACTCCTCCAAACCAATAAAAGAATTGCTACTATTAGCACAACCAACGACAATAAGACCTTATTTGCCCAAAATCTAGACATTTATTATTTTCCTTTACTTATTCCATTACCTATATGTGCAACACCGTTACCAATAGCATATGTTCCAAATACCCAAATGCAGAAATTACTCCATTGGTCGAAATTACATTTGTCAGTAAACAAAAATATACTGACTACAATAGTCAAAATTAAGGCAAAGAACATTTTTCTTCCACCCAAAAAATCAAAAAAAGTTTTCATACTTTATTTTTTAGTTAATAATTTATAATTCACAATAGCACCCAATGAAAAACCTACGATGGCTACAATGACAAATACCATATCTAATTTTTCTTTGGTTGTCCTTTCAGACCACTTTTTGCTTTTTTTATCTCTTGTCATCATAATCCATCTCTTTGCACATCTTCCGAAACGAGTTTACCTGCTAATCTATCGCCTTCTCTTAATTCGGCTTCAAGTTGTTTGGCTAATGCTCTCGCTTTGGCTTCTGCTATATTTAGAGCCGATTCTACTTGTTTTCTTTTGTTTATGGCTAAATAGTATCCTATCATACCACCAAGTCCTACTAAAAGGAAATCATTTATTTTCATTGTTAAATTTTTTTACTTAAATACACACTTAATCCAACAATAGTTCCCACTATTATTGAACTTGAAACGGGAACTTGATTATGATGAACCATCATATGTACAAGTTGTTGTTTGAAACTCAAATCTTTTGCGTTTCCCGTAGGGGGTTTTATTTCTTCGGGTGTCGCAAATGGTTTAACTACTTTTGGTAGGAGCAAATTGATTGCTATACCTATGGCTATTGGTTTTAATAATTCTTTCATAATTTTAAATCTTCTTCTTTTATTAGTGTGTAGGTAAAGGCATTACCCCACTCTTTTCTTGCACGACCACAAATTTCTAAAAAATCATTATAGTCGTCAATTTTCTTAAATACTTGACATCCTGCACTCCATTTTTCTATTATCACACTTTCAGTCGAAGGATTTGAACGATGAATATTTATACCGAACATACCCCATTCCCTTGAAATGTCGTCAAAATTGAGTATTTGGTCTTTATTGTCGTCCCGATATACCTCGACTTCGCCATTTCTTTGACAAAGGGCAAGATATTTACCGAGATGGAGGTCAAGTTTATAAACTCCACGATATTGATTTGGAACTAATAAAGCACATCCCTTTGCGTTCATAGGATGTTTAAGCCAATATCTACCTGCATCAGTCGTAATTTGCCACTCTTTTAAATGCCAAACACCCTCCACTTTATATGCACAAAGCATTGTATCATCAAATGAATTAGCCACCAAATTTGGATTTCTGACACCTATAATATTTACGTTGTAATCCCCTTTGGAGAAAAAAGCATATCCTTTACTCTCTATTACACTTTGTAAATGTGCAATACTCATTTTGTTTTTTAGGTTATGTATCATTTCTTTTCAAGTTCTTTTTCCATATAATCAATCATTTTGAGAATATGGGTGCGTTCATCGTTGCTCATCTTTTCTCGATTTAGCATTTGTTGATTCACAATTATGTTTCGTGCCAATTTTTTCTTTCCCATTGTTTTGATGTCATTGACAAGTTTTACGGGAACACCATTGGCTCGTGCCTCATCTTGTGTTTCGCTATCCATTTCATCAAGTGGTTTATCTACATTGCCATTTAGTTTTTTAAGTTTTTTTCTTTGCATAAACCAATAGCCTATTCCCAAAAGACCTACAATTACAAAAGGGTTTTTTAAATATTTCATTCTACTTGTTTTTGAAATTGAATAATTTATTTCTATCCTTTATAATATCCCATACGACTACCGCAGTCATCGATGCTAAAACACCGAGAAGAAACATTTTTGTGTCTTTGGGATGTATAAATTTCATTACTTCTTGAAGTATTTTTGATAAACCATAACCGATATTACACCTACTGCTATGCCGATGTAATAATTTTTATCTCTAAATATTGACCTATATCCTTGCATTATTTCTTTTTCTTTTTAATTAATGTACCTACGCCATATCCAAGTCCACCTACTACTATGCTTCCTAATAACCAATACCCTAGACCTTTTAAAAATCCACTTTTAGTCTTAAAAGCATATGCAACACCTCCGATTATTCCAATAGAAGCACCTAAAGTTCTACCCTCAAATGAATAATTATTAGGATTCGCTTTGAAATAAGTAGGCTTACTATTTTCTTGTTCTTGTTCCACTAATTTCGTGGTAGTATTTTTAATACCTTGTAATTGGGACTGATTTATCATTTTACTTCTTTTTAAATATTACCATATTCGTTTTCGTCTTGCTTCTTACATAGGTATTTAATTTACCATCTGCACCTTTATGAGTAAAACTTTTTGCTCCACTCTTTACTGCTTTATTCTTTTTCGTCATAAATGCGTTTGCCATAATTTCTATTTTTTGTTTTTATATATTATAAATATAAGCAATCCACCTAACAAGACTGCACTTGCTATTATGATGACTGCTTTTCGATTACTTTTTTTCTCCGTTGTTGGTCGTTTACCAATTACAACGGTTTCCGCTACTTCTTGAACTTTTTTGTTCATTATAAACTTATAAGGCGAAGATTTGCTCGACCTATATAGTTGTTTGGCTTCGTAATTATTATTAGTGTCTTTTACCCAAACATATTGTGATATAAAAGGCAGAGTATTTACTTCTAGTGTCAAATTTCCTTCAAAGTCTGAAATACCTCCTTTGTTTCTATCATAAAGCCTATTTCCATCTTTATTTCCGATATAAGACTTTGCACCAAAGATACCATTACCTAAGTCATCGACTACCGATATGTTTATTGTTTTACTCATTATTTAAAAAACGTATAAACTGCTCCCCAATTTAAAATTAATCTATCGGGTGTATTTTCAATTTGTTCCTCCACTTGACCCCCTTCCTTCACTTGACCGCCTTCCTCCATTTCGTTATTTTCGGTCAAAGGTTGCTCTTGCATTGGTGGTTGTTCCATTGGAGGTTGCTCCATAGGTTGAGGTTGAGGATTATTTGTTGTCATCGTCATATTGTTTTAATTCACGTTTAAGAGCCTTTATTCTTAAAAGGTCTAAATACCCCCTTACAACATAAGAAGATGCGATAGCAACCGCTATTACACCCCCAAAAGTCAATAAGTGCTTTAAATCCAATTTAGTATTATCCATTAAGTTTATTTTTTCGTTTTTGATATAAGTCTACTAATGCCATTGTTACTACAAAGGATATAAACACATTCATTAAAAACTTTTCATCTTTTGTCATTGCTTTAAACTTGCATATTGACCCTTTTCATTACGATAAGTGCCTTTATTGTATTTTGTCATTACTTGTTTATCGTTAAAATCTTTTGGCTTAAAAGTTGAGTAATAATCTTTTGCCACATTTATTTTTTTTTCATTTTGTTTTACGACAAACTTTATTTTTTTGTCTTTGCTATCTTTGTATCTTTTTACAACGATATATGCAGAAAAAAATAAAATAACACTTACAATAATAATCACATTTAATTCACTCATTTTGGTTTGTTTTTGGTTTGTTTATATTCGGGTGCGGTTAATTTAATAACTCTATTTATATTACGATTTTTGTCGTATTTAGTTAAAAAGTCTTGCTCTTTTTTTGCTTGTGCCAAACCTAGTTCCGTATCAAAAAGAAGATTTGTCAATTGTGCATAATTGAAAGTCAGAAAAAGTGAAGTCAATGGTTGAACATCATAATTGAATTTTGTTCTTCCATCTAGAACATAATTATCACTCTCCGTTCCCATATCTATGACACCGTATGAATCTTGAAATTGATATGGGTCTTTTGTCGGAACTTTGCAATATGTTAATTCATTTCCGTTTACATCAAACTTGGTAAAGCAAAATGGAGATAGCATTTGTCCATCTTTTTCGTTTTGAGTTGGTGCTTTACCTACATCTAAACCCATAGACCTAATATCATAAACTGCTCCACTTTGACTCCTTTCTATTTCTTCATATGTTACATTTACCCCTGCATCTTGAACTATCACACCATTAGCCGATGAGGTTGTAGACAAAAGCATAGTATTTAATGTGGCAAATTCGGGATTAGCATTTGTTGGAAAATTAATTTCTAATAATTTATGAGGCAAATCCGTAGGGTATTGTACACTTACTCCAAAACTTTCTCTATATTGAGGATTGGTTTTCGCTTGAGGTAAAGCAAATTGCTCAAAATAATTTATGTCGAAAAGAACATTTACTTCGGCAAAAAGACCACTAGGAGATTTAAAATTAGTTAAATCTGCGTTGTTTCTTATGGCTAAGTTTATTTTGTCATTTACTTGATTTAATGTATCAGTATTCAAAATTGCTACATCAACTTTAGAACCACCATTATCGCTTATTATTTCTAAATTACCCGATGTTGTTGCTTTGAACAAATCAACATTTATGGGAGCAGTAATTGGCGAAACACTAGCATCATATTGATAGGGTTGTTGTGCAACAAAATTCCAAATTAAAGCAGATTGAGTAATGTTTCCTTGTGAAGCATTTTCAAAAGCCGAGTTTACTTCAATTACATCCGTAGGGTCGTTGCCTCCTTGTTCAAAGAGTGTTATAGTCCTTACGCTATTCGTAGTGTTTTCAAATTTCAACGTAAAACTATTGTCAATTGCTAGTCCTTTATTTTTTTTCAAAATATTTTATCCCAAAACTTTATTAGTAATGTTCCTATTGTTGTTCCTACTCCAATTCCTCCCCATATTTTTGCCCACATAAATTTTTGCGAGACAATCCATCTATCGTGTTTTCTGACCATTTGAACGATTCCTTCTTGACCAAAATCTTTATCGCCAACAATGGCATTATGTATTTTCTTTATCGTTTCTCCTTGATTTTTAACACAAGTGCTTAAATCTTCTATCTCTTTCTTCAACTCCATATATTCTTTGCTCTCCATATCTACTCACTTAGAAATTCGTTAAATAGGTATTGGTTACTTTGATATCAATGTCATTAACTATGGGATTACCCGTTATTACGTTGTCAATTTCAGTAGTATCTATTGGGTTGGTAGCAGTAACATTTCCTTGAACATTAATCGGAATTTTATCCGTTCCCACTATCGTTCCATCTATACTAAATCCAAGACCTCCTGCTTCATTATACAATAAAACATTTTGTAATATTAACTTCGGAGTAATTTCCGTTCCTACTCCTCCCGTTTGAGTCATTTGTATTATTGAGTTGTCGTTTTCTTGGTTGATTATACAATCTACTAATTGCAATGTCCCTGCACCTTGCATATCTACAAATCTACTTGATATAATTAAAAAATAACAATTAAAGCAATTTACAATTCCATTAAAAATATTAAGTTGCAAGATATCTGAGGTTGTTGTCATCTGACAATTATAGAAATCAACTTGGACACCTGCATCAGTTCCAAAATCAAAAGCCGAACCACCTTTTTTCAACATATTATAAACCGCTACCCCGTTACCCGTTGTATCAAAATTACCCGAAAAACCACCACTTTTTACATTAAATTCATCTATTTTAATGGTCAATCTTGCATCAGAAGTCATAACCGTAGTGAAAGGGTCGCCACCTACTCTTGCAAAATCTTGTTCATAATATTTTCCTCGTATTCTTAAAGTTCCCGAAGCGTGTGAAATTCTCCAAGTAAGTGTGGATGTTGAAGACATCACACAATTATTAAAATTTATATAACTATCGTCACTACTTCCCGTATATGTTAGTCCCGAAAGATTGCACGAAATATCTTGACAATCAAGTTCCAATTTATTACCGCTAAATACCATTACTTGATTACCACTTGATATGTTATTACATTGTAATCGTAAATTACTTGATGGGTTAGTTAAACTAATACAAGGTTGAAGCAAACAAGTAATATCACCATATCCAAAAATTGTAATGGTTTTTGCAGTACTAGAGTCTTGAATTAGTGCCGTAGTATCATTTACTACGGTCACATTAGGTTCTAAATAATAAAAGAAGCCACTACCAAATGTATCTGCCGATGTTTCGGTATAACTTCCCCTAAAAACATAAATACAATCTCCTAAACTTGCATCTGCGGTTGCACCTGCAATCGTTAAGTATGGTTTAGCAAGGTCATTGCGAGTTCCCGTTGTATCATTTCCATTTTTAGCAACATACAAGGTGTTTTGTATATTTACGGAAGAAAGACCACCGCCTCCTCCTCCGCTACCTCCACTACTGCCAAATATCGCCTCAAATCTATTATTATCTCCACTCATTGTTTATATTTTAAGAAGTAACTACTTGAGCAGATAAATTAGTCCCTAATATTTCAATATTTGGTAACGTAAATCCCGTTGAAGCATTTAATGTCAAGGTTTGACCACTACTAAGCGTTACCCTCTTTCCACTTCCTACCACACCTACGGTTAAACTATCAGTTGTGCTTCCGTTCAATATTGTAATAGAATTTTTATTCCGCAAAAAAGTTGGAGAAGTAGTAAACTCGTGTATCAATATATTTTGTTCTGCCATTTTGTTTTTTTAATTCATATCTCCAAATATGTATTTGAAGTCTATCGGTTTAATTGCTTTTGTTCCTTCAAAAAAGTATAAGTAAGGCTTAGTTGTATCGGCTTCTATTTTATATATCAAGATGCTCATATCCTCCACCTCACAATTATGCTCGTTTCTCAATTTTCTTAATGAACTTGCTATAAAAGGACTAACTATGTGTTCTCTACCTAGAAAATCAAGTTTTACGTTCAATATCTCATTGAAAGAAACATCCTTTTTGTGCTTGTTATGAACAAGAACTTGATATTTTGGTGTGCAATCGTTGTCCGTTGCTCGTATCATTAATTGTGTATCTAATTCACTAACTTCATAGTGTTTCGAAAAATTGCTTATCGCTTTAAGCATCACATCTTTGGTTTGTTTTTCTATATCCATTTTTTTGGTTTGTTATAATTCTTGTAAATTTACATAAAATCTTTCACTTTAAATGTTTCGTCTACTTGTAAATCTTTAAAATTTATAATTCCTTTTTTCAAACCATAAACACCTTTTAGTCTAATTGTAGCGTTTTTAAAATTTTGTCTTATACCGCTTATTAAATTTCCGCCTATCAATGCAGAGTTTTTTACTCTTACTTTGACATTAAATGTAGATATTCCTCCTAGTCCTTTTAGTTGTTCATTAACATTTTTGCTTTGGATTACACCAACAAAAATATTATTGACAAATACATCAAAATAGTATTTAGAAATGGTAATAGAAATGTCACTATTATTAACCACTTCTAATGTCAATACCACATCAGTAGAACTCAGAGAGAAATCACTTAATTTTATGCCTTTAAGACTATACGATAAGTTTTGTAATATTTCAATTTGCTTGAGATAAAACGAATACAAACCATAAGCGACACCCCCTACTCCTAGAAGTAAGAATATCTTTCTCATTTACTTTATTTTGCGAATTTTTTATAAGCGAAATATCCACCTACGATTACCGCAACTGCCACAACTCCGATTACCGCCACTTTATTGTTAGCAAAAAATCCTCCTTGTAGAGTACCATTGTCTACTCCATTATCATTCGAATCCGTTACCGCTTCGGACACATCATTTGTTGTAGCACCTTTGACTTTATTCGCAATGTCCTTACCTAAACCTTCGCCACCTTCTTTTCCCGCCTTTAAATTGGCTAGAACTTGTTTCAATTTATCTCTAGGAATTTCGTCAAGTGCTTGTTTCCTTGCTTCTTTGCCCGATAAACCACCTTCTTGAAGTTCTTTTTTACGTTTTCTTCTTGCTCTCATTTTCTTTGTCAGAAAATTGTCAAATTCGTCAGTTTCAAAATCATCAACAAAATTGGTATATCCATTACCCCCAAAATTGTTAAAATTGTCATCTCCTTCCAAAAACAAGTTTGAATCTTCTCCAATCCAATCAAGTCCATCCGTTACTACATTACTAAATTCTTCCGCTTCTCCATCGAAGCCATTACATCCACAACTCATATGTTATTTTTTTATAAATTTAAAATATACGATACCTGCCAAAAGGATTCCTCCTCCTATCATTATCATTTGTTTGTTTTCTTCAAAGAAAGAACCACCTATCGATGATGTCGCCAAAGGAGAATCTATTGGAACTTCTCCATTAATAATTTCATCATTTTCTTGATTTACTTCCTCTTTAACTTGTGCTTTGGCAGGTCTTTTTTGAAATGGCTTTCCTAATGAAGATAAATCCAATTTACCTCTTTGGTTTTCCAATTGAGTGTTTTCATCAGTATCGGCATCATTTCTACTTGCTCTGTATTCTTCAAGTGTCATACCCGCTTTTGTCGCCCTTCTCAAGTCCCTAGCATCATTTCTTCTACCTTTACGTTCGCCTCTCTTTTCTTTTCGGTCTGACCTTCTATCAAGTCGATTTTCTAACCTTTCTTGTCTTTTTTTACGACCACCGAAAAAGTCGTCAAAATTTACGTCATCTATGTCATCGACAAAATCAGTAAAGTAATCCATTCGGTTTCTTGCTTCAATATCTTCGAGTTGTAATGACTCGTCAGTAAAGTTTTCGTGTTGCATTTTATTTGCGTTTTATAATTTTAGAGGCTAAAAATAAACCTAGCAATGCCAAACCTCCAACAATGGCATATTTTACTATTTTTTTATTACTTGTTCCTAATGCTTCTTCAGTTTGACGAATTGCTTGTCTTTTTTCCATTGGGGAAAGATTAGGATTATTTTGTATCAATAAAACGGGGTCGGATGCCAATTCTAATTGTTTTTCTGCTAAAGCAATTTTATCCTTTTCTATTTTAGATAATGTTTTGAGTTCTTTTTTGGCTTGTTCCTCTCCACTTTTTATTTCTTTCATTTTTGTAACGGGAATGGCTACTGCACTAACTAAAGAACCTACTGCACCTGCAATTTTCGCACCCATTGCCACATAAACACCTATTGCAGTACCACTAACGGGTTCGGCATTGTAAAAATCTATATCTGCATCAAAATTCACAAAACTTTTTTTCAAATCTTGTTTTGCCAATTTTTGTTTACATTTTTTCCCACAAAAGAATGGTTTTTTACCTTTGCCTATGTTTACATTTTTCAGAAGTTTTTCGTAATCCCCTCCTAAAGATTTCCATTTGGCTTTTACTTTTTTCTTTTCCTTTGCGTATTGAGGGTCAGTTAATGCTCTACCTACTTTATAAGCCAATCCCCTCCAATTTACTCTTAGAATAACCAAAAATGCACTTCTAGGTAGTGCTAATGCTCCAACCTTTATTGCTTTGGTTACATTTTTAAAAACTTTACCATAAGGCACATCTTCAAGTGCTTGTTTTCTAGCCTCTTTTCTTGCCTCACTTCTTGTTAATCCTTCTGAACGACCTTGTTTTCTAAGTTCTCGTCTTTTTTTGGCTCTTGCTCGTGCTTTCTTGGTTAAAAAGTTGTCATACTCATCATCTACAAAATCAAATCCTTCTTCTGCTACCGAATTACCTAGCGGTTTAAATGAGCCATTTACCGACATACGACTATCAGAAGTAAGTAAATCTGATTCCGCATCAAAACTATTAAACGCATCGCCTAGAATGTCACTTTCGGTAGGGAAACCAAATGTGATTGAAGCCAAGTCTTGATAACTTGTTGAATCTATTATTTTTTGTGTATTATTCATTTCTAAAGTTTATAATCCATCATCAAAATTTGAAGTAGATACTCCATATATACTACCCTTTACAATATACCTAATCATATTACCCATCAAAGCAACGAGTTTTACATAGTTGTTAGTTCTTCCCGTAATTTCATTGATGTTTACTGCACTATCCATATTGTTTATGATTTTACGTCTAACATCACCACCTTGTGCAGTTTGTAATTCTTTGTAAAATTGGTCTGCTTTTTCCGAAGCAAGTTTGTCATAAATTTCAAGTGTTTTTTTATCGTCAATACCTTTAAAAAACTCTTTAGTAAGTTTATCTAATAGTTCATCATCCATTCTTTCTCTGCCTCCTCTACGCTTGTTTGCCAAAATCCAACTTTGTGTAGTTTTCTTTCTTTGTTCACTTACTGAATCTTCTACTGAATTATTCGTTGCGTCTTGTAATTGCGTTCCTAAATTTTCGGCAGTTTGTTCTAATGCTTTTTTAAAATTTTTCTTTGCTCTACGAGAAATTAAATATAACACTCCTACTCCTACTGCGATATATACTAAAGTCTTATTCATTTTTATATTTTAATCTACAAATCCACCATCAAAATCTACACCACTTCCCGTTTGAAAATCTCCATCAAAATCAATAAATTTACTCATAGGTTGTTTGGTTGGACTAACTACGGTATTAATTGGTTTTATTGGTATAATCGGAGTTGGCTTTATGGGTTTAATTGGTTTTGCAGGTTTAGGTGCAGGAGGATTGTTTGTTGTCGGGACAACTACAACGGGTGCTTGTGCAGTAGATATGGGTACACTACTACCACCAAAACCACCACCGCCACCGCCAAGACTTTCTCCATCTTCAACCGCTTGAGCAACCGCTTTTTCTTTTCTGCTTTTCATAAAGAAGTAACCACCTACTGCTACTGCTCCTAATAATAAAATTGTATTCGTATCTATTTTCATTTCTTTTTTTTTAGAATGTTGTTTTTTTCAAGTATGATGTGTAAATCTGAAACCCTCTACCTTTAGGAAAAGAAGTAAATAATCCACTTCCTTTATCTGCCGAACTAAAAATATAAGACATTGATTTACCATTTTGAGCATCTTTACCCATTTTTACAATTTTATACTTTATACCTTTCGGTATGGCATATTTCAAACTTGCCACATTATTATTGATAGGGTTTCCATTGTAGGCAGTTCTTTCGGCATTTGATGGAGTAGGAAGAACATAATCTCCTACTTTCAACCTATTTGCTTTTGCTTCGGCAGATACTTTGGCATTTTTGATTGCTTTTTGATATTCATTTCCATACCTACCCCAAGCATCTCTAGTATATTTGTTGTCAAATCCTCCCGTTCTATCTAATCCATCTCCAAATAAACTTTTTGCATAACTAGGATAATTGTCATTTACCCATCCTCTAAAAGCATTTCCTTCGGCAGTATTTTTAAATGGCACTTTAGAACTTGAAACATTGGAGTTTTGAATATTGTTGTTTTGGGTATCTAAATCGGTATCATTATTACCATCCGTATTTTTATTACCTCCCATTCTAGGCTTTATTACCTTTGTAAACAAAAAGTAGCCACCAACTCCAACAACTCCTATCGTTGCTATACCTATTGCTATTTTTAATCCTTTCTTCATTACACTTTTGGCTTTTGATTGTTTTTATAAATTTTGTAACCTACGAAGCCTAAAACTCCCGTAATGAGTATGCCTACTCCTATTAGTACTTTTCTATTCATTTTTTTATCATTTTTTTACCTAATTCGGAAAAGAAGAAAAAATAAATTGCTCCTCCTAAAAGAATTGGTGTCTTGTATTTTTCCCAAATGTTTTTTACTCCTCCTCCTTCAAAGTTGCGATATTTCATTTGTCTTTGACCGCTTCCACATTTACAATTTGGTTTGGCTTTCTCGACAATTAGTTTTTTAGACAAATCATCTATTTCTTGAGCCATTTTTCTCACTTGGTTATAAATACCTTTGTGATTGTGTCTATTATGAAAAAACCCTTGAGACTTCAATGTATCTAAAACTGCCTTATGTTTTTTTCTTTTTCTTTTTCTAGCGTTCTCTAATGAATTTGACTTTTCACTTATGCTAGAAACACGAATATCCCTATCTTCACTTGGCATTCGCATATCTCGTCTTCTTCTACGAGGTCGCTTTCTCATATTGTTGAAGTTATCAAATTCGTTTTGGTCTATATCAAAATCAGTCAAATCCATATTTTTATCTTAATCCTAAACTACTTAATCTATTCATAGATCG
>Ga0209634_1001003_pt1 | contig 21267 bp, 19 predicted proteins | sample LinPmetageLP40_FD_184043 | JGI IMG/M metagenome (GOLD analysis project Ga0209634, IMG submission 184043) | Marine viral communities from the Pacific Ocean - LP-40 (SPAdes) (version 2) | ecosystem: Environmental > Aquatic > Marine > Oceanic | place: Pacific Ocean | collected 2010-08-26 | reverse complement strand
AGGATGCGATAGTATTCCTTAAGGATAACAACAAAAATGGATGGGTTAACTTAAATGTTAACACCTCAAAGTCTGGAAAGAAATACGTTGAACTAGACACGTTTGAACCTACCAAGAAAACTGAGGACCTATTTTAAACTATAAAAAACTGACGGTTTTGATGACTTTTTTAGAAAATATTATAATACTTAGTACTTGGTGCTTTGGCTGTTTATTTATTTTATTTTTATTTATTAAAGTCGTCAATGTCGTCAGTGATATAGTAGATAACCTATAAATCGTCAAAGTATGCCAAACATAACAATATTTAAAAACATAAAGGATACCACCCAGCCTTTCCACTTACCTGTAAGTGACATTATAGAAAGAATAAGAGATGGAAGATCAGAAGAACTTATTAAGAAGATAAGAACTGAGAAAGATAAAAAAAGAATTAATCAGCTAAAGCAAGAGTTACCTGCTATTTGTTTTAGTGGAAAGTTTAACAAAAGAAACGATGACTCCATCCTGGAGCATAGCGGTTTAATATGTTTAGACTTTGATCAGTATGATACCCAAAAGAAATTACACCAACATAGAGAAGAGTTAATTGAAGATAAGTTTGTTTATTGTGTTTTCATATCACCATCCGGCAAGGGCCTTAAGGTTTTAATCAAGGTCCCTGCTGATGTTGATTCACACGGAAAGTATTTTGCTTCATTACAACAATATTTTGACTCAGAGTTTTTTGATAGCACATCTAAAAATATATCTAGGGTTTGTTACGAGAGCTACGATCCTTTAATACATATTAATGAAGATTCGTTAGTGTGGGATAAAATTATTAATACTCCGACAATTGTTGAGAACAAGGAGATTACAATTCCTATCACAGATCAAACTAAGATTGTGGAGATTTTAGTAAAGTGGTGGGAGAAAAAATACCCAATGAATGAAGGCCAAAGAAACCACAATGCTTTTATACTGGCTTCATCATTTAATGACTTTGGTATAGAGAAGTCACTTGCTGAATATATCCTTAAAGGATTTGAGTCTCAGGACTTTAGTATAAACGAAATAAAGAAGACAATTGATTCGGCATATGCCAACATCGCAAACTTTGCAACAAGGGTTTATGAAGATTCTGAAAAGATAAATAAGATAAAGTCTAATATTTTAAAAGGCAAGTCAAAGACAGATATAAAAAAATACTTTGACGAAGTGGATGAAAAAGTTTTGGATAGTGTAATTGACAGAGTTGAGGAAGAGAGTTTTGATAATAAGTTTTGGACCAAAAGTAAGAAAGGTGTTATTAAAATATTTCACGTAAAGTTTAAAATGTTTTTAGAAGACAATGGTTTTTATAAATATAATCCTGAAGGAAGTAAGAATTATGTATTTGTAAAGGTCACTAATAATTTAATTGATCACGCATCAGAAAAACAAATAAAAGATTTTATACTTACCCACTTGCTTACCCTAGATGATATAGAGATATACAACTACTTTGCTGAACAGACTAAATATTTTAGAGAAGAATTTTTAACATTATTAGATTCCATTGAAGTGTTTTTTATTGAGGATACTAAGAACGAGTCTTATATATATTACAAGAATTGTGCAGTTAAAGTAACCAATAGTGAGGTAGTTCCAATTGATTATATTGATTTAGGTGGTTATGTTTGGAAGGACCACGTTATAGATAGAGATTTTACAGAGTGTGAATCTGTTGAATGTGATTACAAGAAATTCATATCGAATATATGTGCAACAGACGATAAGAGAATTGATTCTACCGAAAGCACAATAGGTTATTTAATGCACGGATACAAGAATCTATCATACTGTCCTGCTGTTATATTAAACGATGAGGTAATTAGTGATAATCCTGAAGGTGGAACTGGTAAAGGCTTATTTATGAACGCCCTACAACATATGAAGAAGTTAGTAGTTATAGACGGAAAGGGTTTTGATTTTCAAAAGTCTTTTGCTTATCAATTGGTTTCTGCTGACACTCAGATACTTTGTTTTGATGATGTAAAGAAACACTTTGACTTTGAAAGATTATTTAGTGTGATTACAGAAGGATTGACTTTAGAGAAGAAAAACAAGGATGCTATTAAGATTCCTTTTAAAAAGTCACCAAAGGTTGCTATTACAACCAATTACGCTATAAAAGGAAAGGGTAATTCGTTTGAAAGAAGAAAGTGGGAGCTAGAATTAAATCAATACTACAACAAGTCATTTACTCCTTACGATGAGTTTGGTAAGTTGATGTTTGGTGAGTGGAATGATGACGAGTGGTGCAGTTTTGATAATTATATGATTTACTGTTTACAGTATTATATGAACAAGGGATTAGTTAAGAGTTCATTTGTTAATCTTAAGATACGTCAGTTATCTGCTGAGACTTGTCACGAGTTTATAGAGTGGGTTGGGTTATTAGATGGAAAAACTCCTAATGAAGATTTTGAAAAAGGATTTAAAATATACAAGCAAGATTTGTATCTTGATTTTATATCAGACAATCCAGACTTTGCTCCAAAAGCCAAGATGACTGTTTCAAGAACTAAGTTTTACCAATGGCTTAACTCTTATGCTGTATTCAAAACAGGCGTAAAGCCTGATGAAGGTAAAGACCATATTGGAAAATGGATTAGAATCAGAAATAAGCACGAGCTAGAAACAAATGGAAAGTTAGAGATATGAATGAGTTAGATCCAGAAAGATTACATATTGCTTTTAACAACACTTACAAAATGGTGGTTGAAGGTTGGGGAATTGAAGATGTGTTAGACGCACAAGACTTAGGTGTAGTTAATGTTGATATACTATTTGCTCACGATCCTGTTTATCCTGACGATAAAGAAATGATAGAGCTAATGTTAGAATATTTTACAGATATTGAAGATTATGAGAAATGTGCTAAAATCCAAAAATTACTATGAAATTTAGAGATTATCAGTTAAATATAATTGAAAAAGGATTAAAAGTGCTTAAAAATAAAAAGCTACTTTACTTATCTATGGAGGTTAGAACAGGCAAAACCCTAACTTCTTTAGGAATATGTGAGAAGCTTAATATCGAAAATGTATTGTTTATTACTAAGAAAAAAGCAATAAGTAGTATTGAATCTGATTACCATACATATGGCCCAGGATTTTACTTAGAGGTAATTAATTATGAAAGCATTCATAAGATAAGTGACAAGAGTTGGGATGTAATTATTTGTGATGAAGCTCATTCAATGGGAGCCTTTCCAAAGCCTAGTAAAAGAGCTAAGACTGTAAAAGAATTAATACAAGACCATCAGCCGTATGTCATTTTAATGTCAGGGACTCCTACTCCAGAGAGTTTTTCTCAAATGTATCACCAGGTGTATGGTGTACCTGGAAATCCTTTTAGCAAACACAGAAGCTTTTATAAGTTTGCTAGTGATTATGTAAGGGTAGTGCAGAAAAAGATCAATGGATATAATATAAACGATTATAGCAAGGGTCTTCCTGAGATTGTAGAAGAAATGAAGCCTTATACTATTTCATATAGTCAAAAGGAGGCTGGGTTTAAAACTACTATCAATGAAAAAGTATTATTAGTTCCTATAAGTGAAAAGGTTAGTGATATGATTAAAGTACTTAGAAAGGATTTAGTCTATGAGATAGATGGTGAGTACATACTTGGGGATACTGCTGTTAAATTAATGACTAAAATGCATCAGATGTGTAGTGGAACGGTAAAGTTTGAGAGTGGCAACAGAATTGTACTTGACTTAAGCAAGGCTAAGTTTATTAAGGAAAAGTTTGATGGTCAGAAGATAGGAATCTTTTATAAGTTTCAAGCTGAGTTAACAGCATTAAGGGAAGTGTTTGGTGACAATTTATGTACCACACTAGAAGAGTTTGATAGTACAGATAAGAACATTGCATTGCAGATTGTTAGTGGCAGAGAGGGAATATCATTACGAAAAGCAGACTTCTTAGTTTATTACAATATTGATTTTAGTGCTACAAGTTACTGGCAGAGTCGTGATCGTATGACTACTAAAGAGAGAATGCATAATAATATCTATTGGATATTTTCTGAGAAAGGTATTGAGAAAATGATATACAAAGCTGTAAACAGCAAAAAAGATTACACACTAAGACATTTTAAAAGAGACTATTTTATATGATTAAAAAAGAATGGCATTGGATGTTAGACAACGACAAGAGTATTATAAAAGAAAAGAATCTAAGCGATAGTGATGTTTGGAATATAGTAAATGAATGGTATTGCAATGGTATGTATCCAGACATTTTACAAGATGAAAACGGATTAGACCTTGAAGAAATATGTTATTTAAATAAAAAAGATGCCATATAAAGACAAAGAAAAACAGAAAGAATACTTGCGTATGCATTACGTAAGGAATAAGGAAAAGCATAGAGATGCTAAAGCTATAGCTATTAAAGAGTGGAGAATTAATAATAAAGAGCATATTTCTACTTACAATTGTGAATACGCCAAGAAACATAGAGGTGATATAAATAAAAGGGAAAAAAATAGAAGAGATAATGATCCTTTATATAAGATGAAACTAAATTTAAGAAGCAGAATAAGAAAGACTATTATTAATAAAACAGGTAAAACCACAGACATATTAGGTTGTGGCTATAGTGAGGTAAGAGAATATATTAGCGGTCAGTTTAGAGAAGGGATGAGTTGGGATAATTACGGAGAATGGCATATAGATCATATTAAACCATTAGCTTTGGCTAAAACAAAAGAAGAGACATATAAGTTATGTCATTATACTAACCTACAGCCATTATGGGCTATTGAAAATTTACAAAAAGGATGCAGCAATTTAACTTAATATATCATTTCAATCCTTATAATAACAATTGGTACTGCATACCAAGAGAAGAGTATGTTAATTACTTTGAGGGTAATCACAAAAAATGTGGCTGCGGATTTAATACTGAAGGAGCTTATTTAAACTATAAAAACAAAACAAAATGACAGAAATAGAAACTTTTGAAAAACAATATCCTGAATTATCTAAGGAGTTCAAGGAGATACAGCAAGAAATGTATAAATTATTTGCTAGAAAGCAAATGGATTACGGACTAAATAACATTGCATTAGGCGGTGATTTAAAGAAGCCAGAGGACAAAAAGTTTGCTTTGACAGGTTTATCGATTAGATTAACTGACAAAATAAGCAGATTAAAGAACTTAATTAAGAATGGCAAGAATTATGTTCCTGGTGAAGGTCAAGAAGATACGTTTATTGATATAGCTAACTATGGTATAATTGGAATGTTAGTTGGTAGAAACCAGTGGAAATGAAAACTAAAGAGCTTCAGCTAATTAAAGATTTGAACCTTAAATACGATAGAGGTTTAAAACCCACGGAAAATGAATATGAAGCTTACGATGCTTACAACAACGTCTCTATCATAGAAATTAAAGTTAGGGATGTTGTTTATGATACCCACTATATACAAGTGGATAAGTTTTATAATTTATTAATGATTGGCGAGGCATTAGATAAAAAACCTTTTTACTTAGTAAAAGACTCTTCTGGAATATATATGTATGATCTAAAGGAATTAAAGGAAGAGATTATTACCTCTGATATTGTTCCAAAGTTTGCTCCTTATAGGACAGAGTTTGAAAATAACAAAAAAATTACTAAGTATTTTTATGAGCTACATAAATATAATTCATTAAATTTATGAAAATGAAACTAAACAAACAGATCAAAGTATTGGTTAAAAACACCCCAAATGATTGTAGTTTAGGATCAAAAATTAGAATGATATATAATGAGAGAAAGCGCAATACAAGCGAAGAGAATAAAACAGCTAGAAGCTGAAGGATATTATGTCATAAAACTAATTAAAACCAATAAAAATGGCATACCTGACTTGGTTGCAATAAAAAAAGACTCTGTTTTATTTTCAGAGATTAAAACAGAAAAAGGAAAATTGTCTAAGCTACAAGAGTATAGATTAAAAGAGTTAAATGAGCACGGATTTGAGACAGAAGTATATAGAGGATAGGATATTTGATGTGGACGAAGGGTTTATTGATAAGCTTCAACAGTCTTTCTCTATGGTTCAATCAATGGCTATTGCAAAACTTATTAATAAAAAACTAGACAATTTAAAACCCAAAAGAAGTACTACTTATGGTGGGGTAATACACAAGCCAGAAGCTACTTTTTTTTCTGTTGACTGTGTTAGGTTAACTAAAAACCTATATTCATTTACTGATGTTAGAGAAATAGATAGTGATGAATACTTAGACTTAATAAACTTAAACTTAAATTTAAATGAATCTTGATTACAAATTCAAATACATTCTTACAGAAAAGAATAGAAAAAACATATTATTTAGACTAGTAAAAGGAGAAAAATTACAAAGAATAGCAGACAGGTATGGCTTAACTGTTGCATTCTTAAGAAGAAATTTTAACCACTACATTAAGGATTCTTCAATTGAAAAAGTAAAACTAGGATACAAGAACGAGCCTTATTATAATAACGAAATGGATTACGGTTCTATGCCATCATATAGTGTAGATGGATTGAGTGCTCCAGAATTAAAAATTTACAATGAGATATAAATTTGAAGATATAGAAAAAATATTAGAGTTCAAGACTTGGACCGATAAGGATAAAATAGATAAGCTATTAGAGATTGATTGCAGTTTGTATGCTCATTTAGGAATTGATTCTACAAGGTTAGAAAAAGACGAAGTAAAGAAAAGAAGTATTGAAATATACAGAACAATTAAAACAATAGATAAAAAATTAGGAGATGAGTTTTTATACTCAGAAGATTTAAAACAATGAAACATCACGTCACATACGTTAACTTTATAACTAAGATGATCAACGATACTACTGATGACATTTATGAAAGTTTAATGGATAAAAAGCAAGAGGAACTAAATAAATCTTGCAAAAATCTAATTAAAATTTTAGATGAGTTGGTAGATCAAGAAGGATAATGTTCCTCTACGTGACATCTTGAACAGAGTACTTTACATTTATCTATTTCTTCTTGAAGTTTTTTAATTGCCATTCCTCTGTATACTCCATTACTTACTTCAAACTTTTTATTGTCCTCGTGGTGATGAAACTCAAGAGCTTGAGTGCAGAACCCAGGATGGGTTTCTTTGGAGTATCCACAGGACTCACAAGACATTTTCTCTTTTAAATCCTTAAGCCACTTTTGGTTTATGTATCTTCGGTGTCTTTTCTTTTTACCGTAACATTTAGTACATTGTAGTCTTGAGTATCTCTTGCCGTTTTTTACTCCGGCAGTAGGAAAGTTTGATTCAGGATGTTCTTGATTGCATATATTGCAAATCTTCATCCTTTAATATAGTAATAATTATCTACTTGTGGATAGTTTAATTTCTTTTTTTTCTCTTTGCATATCTTTAATGTTTCCCTTAACTACTGTAGAAACATCAGAAGGTAAAAGACCTATAGAGTATAAGAAAAAAGCAGCAAAATTTACTTTAGCAGCATCTTTATATTTAGAGTCAATCTTTTTTACTGGGCCTTTTGTCCCCTTATATTCTTTTTGATATTCTCCTTTAAAAGCCATTCTACCTAAATCATATAACACTATTCCGTTTTTAAAAGTAATACCTAAAACACCTAAATTATCCACATAATCTTTTCTGTCTTCTGAAAACAATTGAAAAGGCTCTTTTTTCTTTGGTTGAGCAGTTCTTTTGCTGGTAGATAGCTGAATTTCTTCTTCAGGTTCTTCTTCAGCAAGTTGTCTTAATACGTAGTTTGCTAATTCAATAACTGGGACATCAACTAAAGGGAGTGGAGATAAAATGTCTTTAACTACATTACCTGCTCTTCCTTTTAGCCTGTTTTTTTCAGATTTTTCTTTAGTCTCCTCGTCGTCATCTTCTAAAGTAAATTTTTCTAACATTTGACTTATCAACAATCCTAAAGAATTAAAAAGAACCGTCTCAGCAGCTAATCCACCAATTGATCTTGCTGCTGCTGCTTTATCTTGAAGTGTAGGCGTTTTACTAAATAACGTAGTCACATCACTAACCATTCTAACTTTTTGATTTAAAACAAAGTTAGCGAAAGGCAACATTATCTTTCTAAACATTTGTATATGAGGTTTTTTACTTTTAAATATATCACCTTGTAAGTCTACGTCAGATACGTTTTGCTGTCTACCTACTTGCTGCTCTGCAAAATCACCAGCTTCTTCATTTATTTTGTGAGTATTCCAATCAATTCCACTAGGATTTATTCCTTGTTTTTTTAAAGACTTAGTATAATATGCAAGCCAAGAAGCTCTAGCTGCAAGCTTGTCGGGATTAGCTACAAAAGCTTGAAGATAAGCTTGGTTAACTTTATTTAACTGACTATAAGCCTTACCAAATTTAGTTTTAGCAGCGTTTTCTATCTTAGAATTATTAGATTCTAAAAAACTTAAAGACTGTAATCCCCTATTAGCAATACCATATCCACTATTATTTAAAAATTTATTAACAGCTGGGCTCATTAAAAGACTCATTCCTCTTATGGTTGAAACAGGCCCAGAATTAATTAAGGTACTTACTAAGGGAACCAACTGCTTTATAAACTGAGTAGGACCACCTAATGCTCTACCAACATTTAACGACCCGAACTTATTTAACCCACTTATAAACTTTGAATATTTTACATAATCAACTCCTCTTTTGGCATCTATATATTTCTTAAACTTCTCAGTGACCAAATCTCTATCCGATTTATTTGGTATTATTTTAGAGTAAGCATCTGAATTTACAAATCCTTTTAATTGTTGGATGCTTTCAGCAGTATATATATCAGTTAGTGCTGCTCCTAAACTTTTACTGTTTTGAGAATCAAATCCTAAATTAACTATTCTATTTTCTGGCAAATTAAAACTAGGTTTTTTAGGTTTCAAAACTCCTGTTTCTTTGTCATAAATAACTTCGCTTGTACCTTCAAAAATAGGATCACCTATATTTTGTTCTGAGCTAGGGGTTTCAACTAAAGTATATGAATCTGGAGTATAGTTTATGTCTTTACCTAATATTCTGTTGTATACATTTAAAGATATGTCTGCTAACTCATCTCTACGAGACGACCACTCATTAGTAACCCAGTCAACTGCTTCTTTATTTAATGGGTCCACTTTAGAGTCAACATCATTTATATTGTTTGCTTCTTTTAAAATTTTATTATAAATCTCTTCATAAACCTTGGCTCTTTTATTATCATTAGTTTCACCTGTCTCTTTTAGTTTATCTATACTTTGTTCTATTAAACCTTTTCTTCTTTTAAATTCTTGTTGTTGCTCTTCTGTAGTTCCATCAACAGTTCTTCTCATAAAAGCAAACATTCCTCTCTCTACGTCGTTTTCTGCTGTGTTAAAAGCTTGCCCATTTGGTTTAGACTTCTTATAAAACTTGTTAAAATAATTATCAAAAACTTGATTAGCTTCTTTGTCAGCTTTAGCAACTCCTTTTGTTATTCCAGTAAAACCACTAGCTTTTGAAAATCTTTTAGCCAATGATTGAGACCTAAACATAAACTCTTGAATAAGAGGAAACTGAGCAAAGTTTTTTAAGTATTCTTGAGACAACCCTTTACTAAATAAAAACCTAAGAGATTTAGCTACAAGCCCTTTCTTTTCTTCTGCTATTGCTTCTTTTACACCTTTATCTTGAAATCTAGTTGCATTCATACCTCCCGTAGTTTGGTTGGTTGCAAAGTTGGTTAAAGCATCTAGTGCCTTCAACTGTTCAGCAGGACTTAAATTATCTAAGTCAACATTTAAAAAGTTTTGAATAATTTCTTGGTCATTAGCAGATATTTTTACTTGTTCACCAGTAAAAGGATCAATACCTGTCTTTATTTGTTTCTTTATTATTGCGCTATAAGTAGAGAAAGCTTTTTTAATTCCCCTTGATATAATGTCTGCTTTTTTCTCAGCTTTTAATTTTATCTCTTTTGGAGTCTTTACACTTTCTTCATCTACACTATTTAAGATTTCTCTCATTTCACCTAGAGATAATTCTTCAGAACTTAACCCTGTTAATTCTTCAAATGCTTTAGCTTCTTGCTCACGAAGTGTTTGCTCTTGAACTTTTAATTCTTTACTACTGTACTCGTCTACTTTTTTTATGTCTACTGATTCAGCTATCTTAACATCTCCTTTAAAAGTCCTACTTTTCTTAAGCCCCTCTACTATGGCTTCAGCTTGAGATATATAAGAGTCAATATCTGAAACTGTTCTTGGGTTAATTCTTAAAAACTCTTTAACTGATTGAGCAACAGTTCCCTCTACATTAGGTGACTTAGATAATTTATTAATTCTTTTTTTAAGAGACTCTGCTTTAGACGTTTGTTTAGTTGTTTTTTGAGGTGTTTCAACTGCGGCGGTTGCATCTATTCCTAATTCTTGTTTTTGCTTGGTAGTTAGTTTTTTCTTCATTGCAGGGCTCATTATATCTTCCATTACAACTACTTCAACCTCCCCAACTATAGGACCAAACGAACCCTCTACATATTCATTATTATTTAAAGTGTTGGCTGCGGGTATATTATCAGATGAAGCCACATTACCATCTACTTTTTGTACAACACTTCTACTTCCGTCTTTATTTATAGTTATTTCTACAGTTTTAGATCCTTCACCTTCTTCTGTTTCAATATTATATATCTCCTTGCTTGTTGGAATTTGAGAATCTTGTACTGTTATTTCCTCTTCTATTCCTAATTCTTGTTTTTGCTTGGTAGTTAATTTCTCCTTCATCTTAGGATTCATAACCTCTTCCATTGCTAGTACTTCAGCTTCACCAACTATGTTATCATAAGCACTTTCTACATATCCTTTAGTCTCAAGAGTGTTGTCTTTTGACAGATTTTCGCTACCTGCTACTACTCCATCTACCTTTTGAACTATTGTTCTGCTTCCATCCTTGTTAGTGGTTACTTCTACAGTTCTAACTCCTTCCCCCTCTTCTGTTTCAATAGTATATATTTCCTTGCTTGTTGGAATTTGAGAGTCTTTTATTACTACCTCTTCTTCCGTTTCGATAGAAGGCTCCCGTACTTCTTCTTCCACTTCTTGTACACTTTCGGCTGGTTCAGCATCAAGTATATCTCCTGTTTCTTGCTCTTGAATGGCATCTTTTTCGTTTTTAATAATATCCCTTACGTCTGCGTCATCTTTTGCTTTGATTTGTTCCAGTTGCTTGTTAATAGAAGCTATTCTATTGTCAATGTCACCTACTAGAGAAGGGTCTGTTTGTTCTTTTTCTTTTGTTAATTGTTCTTTTTTTGTTATTAAAGCAGCTGCTTCTAACATATTTTCAGTAATCTTAACAGCTCCTGAAGTTTTAGCTTCTGCATATTCCATTGCTTTAACTTCATTTATAGCTTTAGCAGCCTCATCTTTAGTAAGAAGACCGTCATCTACTAGTTTAGTGCCTGCTTTTTCTAAGCCATCTGTGTTTTGGGCTAACTGTCTAACAATGTCATTTCTTTGATTATTTGTAAGAAGTTTTTTAGAACCTATTCCAGTCGTTGCCCCCACAGTTAAAAGTGTAGTTTCAAATAAATCAGCCCTTTTTAAGTCCTCAATACCAGACCTAGCGTCTACCCCAGCTGCATAGTTTATTACACTATTTATACCTTTTTCAGATAAAAGAACAGGTATTTCTTCTATGAATAATTCTTTTGCGTTTTCCTTAATTAACTCCCCAGCTTTGTCTTGAAGTTGTTTTATAGAAAATTTTACACCCTTTTTTTTAGCTAAGTCAAATAAAGCATCTTTAACTATCTTTGTAGACCCTAATAGTTTCTCGTTGCTTCCAGCTAAACCAGAAAAAAGACCATCAAGAGTGGCTATGGCATTACCAAAGACAACAGCTTTATCATTAGCCTCTGTTTCACTCACACCTTGAGCCATAAGGTCATCTTTCACAGAAGCCATATTATCTGCAACAGTACTTGAAAAAGAAGCTAATCCCATTCCTAGTTTAGGTCCAACTCCAAGAGCTTTTGACACTTTTGTCCCTGACTTTATTAATCCATAAAGATTTACTAAAGTGCTCCCTATTCCAGACGCGCTAGACCCTAAGTCTATATTAGTAACATCATCTTCTATTAAAGCTGCTTTTCTTGCTATTTGTATAACATCACCTTCTGGAATAATATCATCTACCCTTATATTTGTTTCCAAATCATAAATAACTCCAGTGTCAGAAACAATATATTCCTTTCCTTCGTACATTACTTCTTTTCCTTGCGTAATAGCAGACCTTTTAACCTGACCTAAATCTAAATCCCAAGCTTGACCAGCATCTAAAAACGCTTCAGATATCCCAGCCAATGCCCCTTTCTTATCTGCGCCAGACGATGTTAGTAATGCATCAGCTTCTGCAAAAAGCGCCGCAGCTGTACCCATTGAATATTGAACAGCAGCATTAGCCCCTGATTTTAACACATCAAGACCTGTTGAAAGTCCTCTAGTTAAAAGACCCTTTTCTTGTCTCTCTAGTAGTTTACGTCTATCTTCTTTTTCGTCTAAAACAGCTTCTTTATTGTATGACTTTAAGTTATCTAAAAGGGTTTGAGAATCTTTTTTATTTTGATCTATTAAAGACTGTCTTGAAGCATCATCTGATGCGTCTATTAATTCAAGATTTTTATTTAGTTTTTGAGCTAAATATGAGGAAACTTGCTTTTGTATTTTCTCTTCATCTTCAAACTGCTCCCCTTCATCAGTTAATAATATGTTTTTAAAGAAGTCATAAGCCTTTGATTCTGGCCTTAAATTTTCTTCTTTCCAACTATTAAACTCTTCAGGGTTTATTTGTAATTCACTTAAAACTTTAGACTGTGTATCAACTGGATCAGGTATTCCTTCAGGCTCTTCTAATTCAACTACCTCTTCTGAGGAATCCAATGAAGCATCTGGTGTTTCGACCTCTGTAATAGATTCCGTAACTTCCTCCTGAACAGGTAAATCTGAATCTTTTTTTTTTACTTCACCCCAAGCAGACTTAAAAGTTTCCAAATCAGTTTGATTACTAATTACTTTAGAGTCTACCCCTTGTTTGTGTAAATTTTCCTTTATAGAATCATCTGCATTTAAAAACTGTTCAAAGGTTGTTTCACTACTAAGCAACCCTTGAGATATATAACTTTCGTAAAGTGCTTTTAATTCTTCCACTTATTTAATTTATAGGATTTCCAAACGGGTCAGTTGCCCCAGGGATTGGCACAGCTCTTTCTACTTTTACTTTTTGTGTGGCTGGAGTGTCATATTTTACAACTCCATTTTCCTCGTAAAAGTCATACCCTTCTATATCCATTTTGTATTCGTCAATTCTTTCTGGAGTCAACCCTTCTAACTCATTCATAAAGTTAGCAATTTGAGACTCACTTTTAATTGTAACCCCTTCTAGTATTCCGTCTTTTAGTAAAAAGAAATCAGCATTAGGGAAAGTTGTTAATGCATTTGTATCGACTACTTTATCTTTAGATACAATTCTTGTTTTTGGATCATCCATTCCTTCTACTCTTGTTGTTATAATATTTAAAAAAGGTTTCCCAGCTTTTATATTTTCCATCATTTGTTTAGAGGCTATTATATTAGGTAAGAATGTAGCTTTAAACCTAGCGTCATAAGCTTTTGCTTTATCAGCATCCTTCTTATCCACAGACCTTTCATAAGTTCTATCTAAAGAACCTATTATTTCTTTTCTTAATCCTTTTTTAGCATCGCTAATTACCTTATCTAAATCAACAGCAATTGGTTGTTTAGTTGCATTATCAATTTTAACCTGTATTTCATTAGCATTAGCTGGAGTGCCTAGCACTAACTTCTTTCCTCCTGGACCAGATAGATATTCTAAAGCATCTATACCATTTGCATCACTGAGTGCTGCATTCACAACGCCGTCAAGAGAATTATTAAATTCTTTCCCATCGTAATTAATTGTCTTAGTTCTTACGCCATCTTTAGTAATTGTTGTGCTAAACTTACCTAAAGTTAAATCTGCCTTATTGATTATATCCATATTAAACTCCTTGTTGTAGAAGTTCATAACACCTAAGTCATTAGCAACTGGCTGTGTGACTATTTGACCATTTACATTAGTAACAGATTCTAACATCATAGAATCCATATTCCAATCAACAGTTTTATTTGCAAGGTCTCCTAGTGTGTTTTGTATATCAGCCATCAATAAAGAAACATTTCCAGTTCCTTCTTTTAATACGTTTTCACGTAGTTTATCGTAAGAAGATTGATAATTGACTAAATTATTTTTTAATATCTGATATTGGCTAGTTAATGCGTTTGTTGCTATTTTATATTGAGTAGCACTTATTTCACCGTTGTCATACTGGTCCTTTATTTTTTGATTGCCATCACCAACTTTTTGAATGATACCAGCATAATATTTTGTTTGGTCTGGAGTTGCTCCTTTAGGAAGTTTTTGTATTTCAGCACTAACAGCTTGATCTGTTACTGCTACTCCTGCTTTTTGTTTTTCACCTGCAGCGAATGCTCCTCCTAATGCTGTGGTTAAGCCCCCGCTAACTGCTCCCCAATCAACGGTAGTCTTTTCAACATCTCTTTTTACGTAACCTAATCCTGGTGCTGCCATTATGTTCTTGTTAATCTTCTAAATTTAAATGGAGACAATCCAGATTCAAGATTTGTAAACTTAGTACCTTTTTTATATTCAGCATATCCTTCAGGTAAAAAACTATTTGGATTTACACCTGCTTCTAACATAGCTTGATAGTCCCCAACTACAGATGCTGGCGCTTCTAAAGCTGACTGCCTTCCTTGAGTCATTCTTTGTTGTGCTTCAGCAGCTTGTTGCTGAAACCCTTCTGCTTGAGCAACATCTAAATTAGCTATTCTAGTTAGTCTAGCTTGTTCACCTTCTGCAATATCTTTTTCTAAGTTTTGAATATCTTTTCTTTTCTGCATCTCCAAAGCTTGTCTTTGTTTCGCAGACTGTTGTGCTAGTCTACTTCCTTGAGCTGCAGCTAATCTTGGGTCTTCACCCGCAGTGACATCTAATACAGTAGATAAGTCTTGGCTTATTTGTTCACTAGCAGTATCATACAAGCTAGTATCAATAGACCTCATTCTTTGAGTGTTTACGTCTGCGCTTTGATATGCTTTGTCTATATATTTTTGAGCTTGATCTGTAGCGGTTTTCAAATCACTTTTAGCTCTAGATGCTTGACCTAGACTAAAAAGAGCACTTGCCCCTTTAGTGATTCCGCTTATAATTAACATTGTAGCTGGATCCATATGCAAATATACTAAATTACGGGAAACTTTTCATTGATTCTGAACCAACGGAGAATAATTCTACTTTAGAAGTTGAAGTATTAGTTAGTTCATACTCACAGTAATGCCCCATTACACCGTGAGATTCTGCTACTGTATTTTTTACATACAGTATAAAATCACCATTACTAGGTGCACTTGCCCCTGTAATTGTTGTATCTATTGTAACCACTTGACCACTAAGACCAGTAACAACCCCACCTAAGACGGGTGTTGAGCCATAATAAATCATATCTCCTATACTAATAATACTACCTATATTTACCGAACTAGCAAAAGTAAGTGTAGTTGCTGCGGGTGTGGTAGCATCAACAGTAGTTACGTTTGCTATACCATTAGCATATCTCATTAATAAATTGATATCTGTTTCTAGAAACCTGATAAAAGCAAAATAATTTCCTTCTTTCTTTTCAAAATAAGTATCTGCAATACTACCTACTTGAGGTAAGTCAGTTGCTAAAGTAGCTGACCAAGGAGCATCGGATTCTAAAATAAGTGTTTTAAATAATTTGTTTTCCAATGGACCTTTATTAAATACACTTTTAATAGTGGTGTTATATTGAACCCCATAAAAGTTGTTTCTTAAAGTATTGGTATTATGTCTATACAATTGACCATTATTAAATGTATATAAATAATTATTCATACCTTGAGTATACTCTGGTATAAATGAATAAAAGGAAGGCCATCCTTTTACTGCTGGGCTATATGATAATGTTATTTCTGCCATAATTTAACCTGAACATTCATTTACTTGAACAATTACTCCGTTTGAGTCTTGTCTTAACCAATATGTGTCAGCCACTGTTGGATTTGGATTTACATATAAATAATATCCTGCTGCTGCTGGAATTGTCATTGCAGCGTCATCGTAAATAGCTGTTGCTTCTGATGGCACTGCTGCATCTAAGAAGAATGGACCTAATGTTCCAGTACCTCCACAAACTATACTTTCAGTTGAACCAAAAGATAAATTAACTTGAGTTGAACTTCTATAATCGTATATTAAGTATAAGTTAGTGTAATTAGTAGGGGTTGAGTCTGGGTTGGCATATGCAAAAGAACCTTCAAAGACACCTCTAGAGGTATTAGATATAGTTAAATTAGTGCTAGCTGCTAGCAAAGAAATAATATCTGCTTGTGTGTTGGCGTAAGTAGTGTTACTTAGTAGGTGTAATAATCTGTTTCCATTACTGGTGCTGAAATTAAATGAGTCAGAACCAGTTTTTGCTACCTTAACACTTACTGTGGCAGTAGCGGTTGGTGTTGTTGCAATAGCTACTTGAGAAGCATATACCTGATACTGAGCCACTCTTTGTGTTCCACTTCCTGTTCCTGTTGATACATTTGTAAAAGTCACAGGTTGGTTAATAAGTGGGCTAGACACAGAAGGTGTTAAATTACTAGAAGCCCATTCATATTGATTATGTATGGTTGGAGCTAGTCCAGTAAACTCGCTATTTAAACATATTTGATATACATTAATAACAGCTGCAGTTGGACACTGAGCGGTAATTGAATAATCTGCAGAAACTCCCACCACAGCAACTGTAATAACAGCAGTTTCAATAGAAGGTATGTTTTTATCAAACTGAAAAGTTCCGCTTCCTGTAACACTTCCCGAACTAGTAGTAGCTCCATTGTAAGTAACTGATATGTTTATATTTCCACTAGTTACATTGTAATCAATATCAGTAGTCCCCATAGAAGCACCTAACTTAACGGTGTAAGTAAAGCTTGCGGTTTGGTTATTAAACTCTAGTTCTGACCCACAGTTTACAGTTTGAGGCTCTACTGGTAATGTTCTATTATTGCTGCTTAACACATACTCATTCATATAAGGATCATATCCTCCTATTTTTTGAGTATTAAAGTCATTTATAAACAAATCCCTAAAGTAAGACCTCATTCCGGCTTGTGATATAACCTCTAGTGATTCATTAGAATAAGAGCTACCACTTAATTTAATTACCGCACCACGCTTGGCATCCGTAAAATACTTGTCATATCCAAACTCAGCATAGCTTTCTGGATTATGGCTAATACCATATTCTTCTAAACGAGCTACTTGATTTCCTAATATAGTAGGTGTTGATGTCACGTTAGACAAACCGTCAGCTGAAGTAAGTACATTTTTATTAACTAATACGTAAGATATCTTATCTTCTTGCAATACTAATAAATCATTCTGCCTTGCTTTAAGCAGTTCTATATTACCAAAGTCTTCATTTAAATCTTTGAAGTTAAGTATACCTAAATTAAATTCGTTAGTTCTATTTAGCTTAGTTTCATCGTTGTATATACCACTATAAGTGATAGAAGCATTTCTTCGTTTCTGTCTAAACTCACCCTCTGATAAAGTAAATACTCTTTCACCTATGTTAACAGCATCTTCTTTGAATGAATCCTGAATCCTACAACTCTCCATACCATTACTCCAACAATAAGAGTTAAAAAAGTTAGTAAGCACAATTGCATCTGCATTAACAGTTCCACCTTCTACAGGGGTAGAAGCTCCAAATGCCACGTCTAATACTATGGTATTGGCGTCTGGTTTTTCTAATACTGTATGTTGGCCGTTGTATTGAGGGTTGGTTGGCGATAAGTTAGCTTGTTGTACGTTTACTATGTCACCAACAGAAAAAGGAGCAGTAGTTAAACCTGTCCCTGCTGTACTAGTGAGTGCTAAGTTTCCACCATAAAACTGAGAAGCGGGTAACCCTTGAGAGGTTCTATAAGTGTTGTTTTGGGCATTGTCATAAAAAGCCCAGTTGTTTTGGTTCTGTAAATTACCATCGTGCAAGTCTCCATTAATGTCAAATACTTCATTTCCTTCATAGTAAAATTCATCTGGTGTATCTTCACCATCTGTCTCAAACACCACCAACCCATCAGGAATATTACTTAAAACAACTTTAGCGCTTATTTTTGAAGTTCCATTATTTTGCCATTGTATAATAGTTGGAAAAGAACTTTGAAATCCAATAGCGTTTCCTCCACTTACGTTAAAACTTACAGAATGAATAGCGTTTGATGTTGTAATAAAACCTTCAGTTGGAACAGCAGGATTAGCATCATTAACTATAAGCGTATTGTTTAATTGAAATTTATAAGAAATTCCGTTGTTTCCAGAATAATTAACGCTTGTGCCAGGAAAAAACTTTTGATCATTTACAAATTGACTATCAATCATATCTTCTAAATTCTGAGCAAATGTAGGATATGTTTGATAAGTTTTATTAGCGGTTCTAGTAATGTCTAGCTTACTATATTTGAAAAACATTTCACTTGTTCTTGTAAAAAAAGGCTCTGGTTGTTCACGCTCACAAGTTATTTTAATCGTGATGTTAGACCCTTCTGGAATAGAAGTGCCGGTAAATTTACCAGACAATCCACCAATAACAGTTTGAATTCCTTTTCCGAAGCCAATAATATTTTTTTCTGAAGCCTGTGCTTTCTCTGTAGCAATAATATTACCTATATCAAGCCTGTAATTACCACCAGGAGAAAACTTAGCATATACCCCAGGTCCTGGGTAATTTGAAGCGGTAGTATCTAAATTTGGAGTAGTGCTTTTGGCTAAACAAGTCGCCTCTACATAAGTACCTATAGGCCCATTAATGTCTCTTTTTACAGTATACGTTTCTCCATCAGTAATTTTTTGTGCGGTTTCTCCTTCTAGTAAACACCAAAACTGAGTACTATCATCCAAGTCTGGTTCAGCTCTAATAATAAATATAGTATCGTAATTTAATTTAGATGGTTTGATTGCAAATTTATAATACTTAGCCCAAGAAGGAGCTTTTTGGCTAACCGGTATGTTTACTTGCGCTCTATTAATTATTGTAGACCTAGAGGGAGGTACATTAATGCTACTATCCAAACTTACTAAAGCAGTACTTGATCTAGCGTAGTCATCCATATAAACCATAGCTAAGTCATAATCTCTATTGCTATGCAAGGTCTCTTTACCTCTACTAATGTCAAACTCAAAAGAAGAACTTAAAAACTCAAAACCTTCAAATGATTTTGTAGACCCCAATTGGTACACCATCATTAGTGACTGTATAGTTACTTGAGTAGGAGTAGTAATATCAAAAACATCTAATAAACCAGTTTGTCCTGTTGGATAGGTAGCGGGAGGTGTTATTGTAGAATTAGCTGCCGCAGCATTTGGAACTGCTGAATTTACAGGAGTTGCCGCACTGCTAGTAACGCTGTTAGTGGCGGGGTTAATTATTACGCTATTATTAATAAAATCTGTTGCTGTTGATCCTGTCGATGCATCATTAAATGGTTTGTAAACAGGTGTTGCTGTTGCTAAACCCGTTCCAATTAAGTTTTCAAAATCTGTGCTACCAACAAAGGATGCTAAATCTGAATAAGTATTAGTTAGCTGAACATTAGAACTTATAGTTAAAGTAAACCCTCCTGTTGGCCTAGTTAAGTTTAAAACAGCAGCATTTTGGTTATATATATTACCACCAGTTGCGTAGCTTTTCAAAGTAGCATTAAAAGAAACAAAAGTTCCTTGATTAAAGTTTACAGGATTTCCAAAAGCGTCTATAAAATCAAATAATGCTTTTGAATTATCTACACTTACTGTACTTGGCGTAACACTACCATTTAAAACTTGGTAGTCAGAAGAACTAGACACTCCAGGAATAGGTTTAATATTACTTTGAGCTCCTGATAAACTGGTAACATAATTTAACTTAACATCGTTTCCGTCAGCAGACTTCATATCATATCCATCTACATAATTACCAAACATTAACCTGTTTCCAGAACTAGTTAAAGCTTTTGCCTTTAAAGGAACATTGTCATACAACCTTAAACTTTCATTAGCAGATAATACTCTAAATACTTCTTTGTTTCTAAAAAATATAGATTGTGTTGAATTGTCAGCCCAACCTAAGTCAGATTTATTATACTTGTCAATCACTTTAATAACAGTACTTGAACTTTCTTTATAACAAACTTCTATTTCTTTAACTAAATTAGAACCCGTGCCAAAAAATACAGTTGCTGCATTGTATGCATTAACCATTGATTCATTCTTGATAGTGTTAAAATCAACCTCAACTAAATCAGGGTTTTCAGGCTCAAAAGCAGGGAGACTAAATGGGGATAATGCAGAATACTCTCCATCTTCATATTTAAATCTATAAGCAAAAGAAATAAATTTATCTGTAAAAAAACTTTGATCGTCATTATCAGAACTAGACAAACTAAACGTAGGTGGGCTAATAGGTGGCTTAACTATTAGGTTAATTTCATCTTCTGTTATTTGGTCTACTCCACCAACAGGAAAAGCATAAGACCTATCTACATTTATTTTTCTAGGTGGATTTAAATTATCTGTAAATATTAAAAACCTGTCTATCAGCTCAACCCCTGTTATTAAGTTACTTGGGTTAAAGTTTAATATGCTAGTAGATATAATGTGGTATATAGTAACAGATGTCTTTACATTGAAAGAGATAATTAAGTCAACTACTGAAGGGTCAGTTACAAACCAATAAATAGTTTCATCACTTTCATCCGCATATGAACCAATACAAACAGCATTAGCACTTAATGCCACTCCTTGATTAGTAATATTGGTTATTTTTGTATTGCCTTTAGTATTTTCTACACTTCCTATTTCAGAATCTTCTGTTGATCCAAGCCTGGCGTTTAATGCGTCTACATATTCTCCAGGAGGTAGTATCCTTTCGTCACTAGACTTATTCATTATGCCTTTGAAGAAAAAACTATTTAATTGCATATTACTTTATAATCTTATCTTGACCCCTTAAATTCATAAGTAGTCTTCCTGGGTGAATGTTACTCATTCTTATCTTGGCATTTCTAAGTAATGCTGATTTGCTTTTTCTGTATCTATTAACAATATACTCTGGTTCGTTTAATTTTGTGTTTA
>Ga0209634_1001002_pt1 | contig 21269 bp, 20 predicted proteins | sample LinPmetageLP40_FD_184043 | JGI IMG/M metagenome (GOLD analysis project Ga0209634, IMG submission 184043) | Marine viral communities from the Pacific Ocean - LP-40 (SPAdes) (version 2) | ecosystem: Environmental > Aquatic > Marine > Oceanic | place: Pacific Ocean | collected 2010-08-26 | reverse complement strand
GTGATTAATTCCTGAACGTTATATAGATACGACAGAAGAGCAGCATTTGGGCATGATTCAGCGGGCCGTTACGGCGTAGATAGCGCCCCTGGTGCGAGAACCCAACGGCCAGCCACTTCAAGCCGCCCGATCAGGGCACTCGTGAATAAGGCGGGCTAAGGGGCTTAAACGTTGCAGGCTGGAGGACGAAGGCACCGGCCACTACTGTCTCAAGGGAGTTCACCAGCAGCAGGTTGCAAACAGGCCACGCAGCAAGCTACCTAAAGGCGAACTGGTCCTCGCTACAGCAAATTGCCTGACAGAACGCCGGAGAAAGTCGCTCAAAGGGTTTGCGGATTGTGCTTGGCTGTCGCGCCGGGCGCGCCTTCTGGAGACGATTCTCATCCATGATGGCCGCCCTCAGCTGTGTGGTCGACATCGGCCAGGAGCAGCCCTGGTACGATGCGGCTCTCGCAGATCATAATCGAGCCACCAATGAGATCGGGGCCGTGGTGGAAGATCGTGTAGGATGATGACATTAGTTTACAGCTAACAATCGAGTTTTCAGTCCCTGGATTCATAGAATAACCGCAGCACTTTGGACCGCATGGTAGAGGCAGGAGGGCCAGCCCCGGTACCCTTCTCGGCTCACCGACCAAAGTGAAGCAGAGTATGGAATACCGACAGCTGACCCAGACCCAACGATACCAGATCCACGCCCGTTATGACTTGGGCATGAGCCAGCGCCAGATCGGCAGGGAGCTGAACCTCCACAGCAGCACGATCAGCCGTGAAATTCGCCGTAACGCCACCGCTGATGGCTATGATCCCGAGCAGGCCCAGACACTCAGTGATCATCGGCGCCGCACTGCTACCAAGTGGACAAAGCGCCTTCCAGGCATGATGGCCGCCGTTGCCGGTCGGCTACGTGAGGAGTGGAGCCCACAGCAAATCAGTGGCTTCATGGCGCCCTTGGCCGGCGTTAGTGTCAGTCATCAATGGATCTACTCCTTGATCTGGGACGACAAGGCACGGGGTGGTGACCTTTGGCGGCATCTCCGTCAGCCCAAACGCCGCAATAAGCACCGCACGCATGCCAAGAGCGCCGGGTTGGGCAAGATCCCCAACCGAGTCGGTATCGAGCACCGCCCAGATGAGATTGATGACCGGCGCTTCATCGGCCACTGGGAGGGCGACACCGTGATACAGGGCCACAAGCAATCAGGCTTGGTCACGCTGGTCGAGCGTCGAAGTGGCTATTTACTGGCCGCACGACTGCCCAGGATCTCGGCCGAGTTGACGCAAGCAGCCATGATCCGCTTGTTGAAGCCGCGTCGGGGAGCGGTTCAGACGATCACACTGGACAATGGCTCGGAATTCGCTGGCCACGGAGCAGTGGCCAAGGCCGTGACGGCGGCTATGTACTTCTGCGATCCCTACTGCTCTGGACAGCGTGGGACCAACGAAAATACGAATGGCCCGATACGGCAGTACTTCCCCAAAGGAACGGATTTCCGCCAGGTCAGCAATGCAGAGCTACGCAAGGTGGTCGAAAAGCTGAATGACCGTCCTCGAAAGCGACTCGGCTACCGGACACCGGCGCAGGTGTTTCTAGGGGAATACTCAGGAGGCCTGGATACCGCAGGTGCTGCGCTTATTGCTTGAATTCAGGGTCCAAAGTTGACTCATAGACCAAAGTGTATCCAGCAAGACATATTTTGTTACGGAAGCTACGAGCCAACTTTCGATAAAGTGTCGCATAGTAAGTATTATTGACGGTTCGAGGTAAATTGCGTCATTCAGTTTCCAACAAACGGTCTATTTTACGCTGTAAGCGCTCATTATCTCTTTGATAAAAATCAGCTTCCGCCTCCCAAATGGCCATTTTAGAAAGTGCTTTTTGGTACTCAATTTTTAACTGCTGTATCTCGTTCCTTAGCTCTTTATTTGTAATCCTGAGGGTCTTCCGCTGAGCTTGGCCAGCTGAACCACTTTCAGCCTGCTCTCTCAATAGCCTATTATGTTCTGAGACAACCTCTTTTATGCTTGCATTCCATGGGCTATTCAGTGCTACATTGCTTTTCAGACCCGCTCCCTGCCATACTTCTTTGTACGACCAAAGAGTGCTAGGCTTTTCTTTTCTTAACTTCTGAACCTGTTGCCACAATGCTTCTGTATTCAGGCGTTTCGTCTCTTCTCGATTCTTCAGCAATCCTTGATGGCTACCTCTAGCTATTTTCTTCATTAGAGCTCTCTATCAATGTTATCTGGATTAGCAGCTTATCAATTTCTTTGTTTCTTTCCTTCAAGTGTGTAATCTTAAATGGCTGATCACGAAAAAATTCTATCAGTCTATTGTTTTCTTTTTTCCTATAAAGTAGAGTTTTCTTTTTTCCAGTAGCCACCATAAAAGAATTATTACAATCAGCGGGTCTACAGTTAGTCTTATCGCCTCCACACAATGCTTTTTTTGCTCTATAGAAACAAAGACCATCGTCAGTTTGCTCAACTAATCCTTGCGATGGAAGGGATTTCAGAAATTTTCCACGATCTTTTTTTGCTATTCCTAAAAACTCTTTACGAATTTCTTGAATTTCAACTGCACCTCCGCCAATGATTGGAATCTGTGAGCCAATAAATTCCGTCATTAATTCTTCCGAGAGTAAGAACTTTTCTGCTTGTAATTCGAAATATAGATTTGGGTCGCCGTACAGTTTCGTCATCTCGATGTCGTAATGCTTTAGCTGATCTTGTAGAGCGCGTAGTCCCAGTCCTTGTCTCACCATAATTCTTGCGAATTTTTTTCTGAACTGGTGAGAGGCTAAATTCCAGATTTCACCATTATATCTAATATCGTGGTTTATTGCGAATTTTCTAAGGTTATGCCCCATAGCTGCTTTCCCTATTCTAACATTCGATTTTTGGCCTGAGAAAAGCCAAGGACTGCCATTCTCATAATTTTGCTTGGATACCTTTTCCAATGCTTCTAAGGCAGACTTTACAATAGGAACTGTTTGCCATTTATACTCGGTTGGCTTAGGTTCTAATTTAGTCGTTTTACTTAGCACAAAAGAAAGATTGAATAATTGCCCATTAATATTTAAAATTTCAGTACACCAGTTTTTATCAGCTCCATACTGGATATTTAAGACCTCGTGAAGCCGCATCCCTGTTAATAGAGCTATGATCGTATAGCAGGCTGCAAATAACCGAGATTCAAGAGTGGCTCTTTTTTGTCGTTCAATTCTCCCCTCCCAGTAACCATGTCTTTGATAAATCCTTTCTCTAATACTAACCCACTCTTTATAACCTATCACTTTTCCTTCATATTGAATATCTGCATCATATATCTCTTCTAGACAATCGCTTATTCTTAGATCTGAAATAGCACACTGAATTAATTTCCTAGCAACCTCGTCAGGCATTTCTACAGTGCGCGACTCCTTCCGACTGAATACTACTTCGGCCGCGGCGCGAGACCATCTACTTCTCCCACCATACTCTGAAAAGATATCTATTTCTAATCCATCTTTCATTTTTGGATTTTGCTCGTAAATCCAATCAACACCCTCTAATCTAGTAGCTAACGTTCTATTATTAATTGGTTCCTGTTCCTTACCTTTCATTCTAGTAGAGGCGACTTGTTCTAAAAACTCTTCAACGTCGTATTGTTTAATATCGGAGAACTTTTTTACCCCATTTTCTTTCATATAGCTGAACAACCATTTAAATCCCCTATTAACCGTCTTTACGTAACTTGTTAGCTTCGGCCTCGTATCAACTGGATTTGTTAACATTGTATAATAGAAGTCTTTAGTTTGTTCTAAAAAAAATTTATTACTATCATCTGTTAATAAAGTGCCATCACTAAGTTCTATCCTGAAACTTAAAATAACTTCTGTCGAATTACTATATGGAAACTCTACATGAAAATCCCAAATATTGTCTTTATATCTAGAGCTAACTGATACTTTGATATCGTGTTTTTCTTTTAACTCTAACTTTGTTATGTCAAGATATTTAATCGATTCTAAACTACTGAACTTGGTAGTAATTTGGTATGTTGTGGGCTCAATAAGTTCAAGAGGGATTCTGTCGTTCATTATTTTGTATCCTCATAGCACTTCGGATCCCAAATGGGGATTGGGGATGACTTTGCCTCTGCCATTAAACTCTCTAATAGAGCATCAGGATACTTAGGCAAAATATATCTACTCCAGAAATGCTTTTTGTATGAAATTACTTTATCGTATTCTTTCTCTGATATCTCATTTATAGTTAACAGAAAGTCATGGAAGTATATGTAACAGAAATGCTTCACTATATCTATGGGGGTAATTATTAAATTTTGACAACCAAGACATACATCAGTGGTGACAGAGCAAAGCTCTCCTATACTTTGTCCTTGTACTGGAGAGTTTTTAGGATCTCTACAATGATTAAGTAACCCATCATAAATTCCATTGACTACATCCTTTGTAATTAATCTTTTATCATCTTCAGTTTTACTATTTATTTCTTGAAAATTGTCCTTATCGAGTCCCAAAAACATAGCTTCACTATGAATAGATCTACGAACTCTAAAAATTGGATCATCCAAGCGTCTTAGGTAGTCTGATGTAATCGATACACTTGAATGACCAAGTAATGTTTGTAAATAGTATAGATCCTCCGTTCTTAAGTACTCATTCCATGCGATAGTTGGCCTTATATTCTTCGCATAAACTTTAATTCTTTCACCACTACCTGAAAAAAATACTGGATATTTTTCAAAAAGTTTTCTCACGCCTGACTCAAAATATCCAGCAGTAAAAGGTTTTGGAATCTTTTGATTATTAGCGTCACTAATCCATAATTCGTTCATCCCTTCAGGTCGAATTTTGGATGTGATTTTTATTACTCTTTCTATAATAGAAATAGCCCATGTGTCATTTTTTGCTTTTTCTTCAGAAATAGTTCTTTCTTTTTTATTCGATCTATATTTAGTCCAATTGATATATTTCAGTTCACTATTGACTGGATCTTTTTGTATACAATCTATATCTAGTCGTTGTACTGTCGATGGATTAAGCCCAGTTCTTATAATCAGCATTAAATAGTATGGAGTTAAATCATGTGACGAAACCCAGCGCCAAACATTTAACTGCTCCATAGCTTTTTTTGCGCTCGTCCAATACTCTTTCATTGCAATCCTAAATTCAGGAAATTTATTTTTTAATTCCTGGTCTGTATAGTTATTCGCTCCCATTTTATTTTCCCAATACCATACTACATATTCCCATTTTTGCCATGGCGACCTATATTTAACTGGGCTTGGCTGGTCAATATACTTTGGTTGATAGTTGAGCCCAGCACCTATATACTCATAAAATTCTCTAATGTTTTTATACTTTGGATGAGGGTAGTCACGGATAAAGGAGTACCAGAAAACTTGTCCTTTAGGTATTTTTGCTATAGCCGAATAAGAATTTAATTTTTGACATTTCATTGCATTCTCAAAAAACCAAACTCTGTGTTCATGCGTTGCCCATTTTACATATTTACCTGTGGCAACGTGTAGTGTTGCAACACCTTGTAGTGGCGCCTCTAAACCAAGATACTTAGGTATATACTCTGTTTCCAAGCGTTGCTTAGAGTCTCTCAAGCTTTGTATCACAGACTTCAGTATTTGTTTAAACTCATTGTCATCATAGCCAACATCTAGCTTTTGCAAGCTTGTAGATTTTGGGAAAGCATTCCTTGGCGGTCTGATTTTTTTATTAACCTTTGGATGGCTTCCCATTTGATCAAAAAGTGTCCTTAAACTTCGATAAACACTAGCTGCTGTAGCGTATGACATACTAGGATGTCTTTTAAGCCACTCAATGTATCGAGAGAATGTAGCTGTTTCCAGAGACTCGGGTTTGTATATATTATGTTGCTCTAAGAATTCAAAAAAACTGTTACATTTTTCGTAGTAAGCAACTTTTGTGGTATTTCCACTTTTGTGTCTAAGCTTGTAAATAGCCCAGACAAAAACCTCCATTATTTCACGGTTTGTACGCGCATACTTTTTCTTTGAAAAATCAAATACTCTTTCCTTGTTTGTATTTTTGCAAGTTGTTGTGAAAGATAAATCTCGTTGTATACGCCTTTCCATAGCGTGTAACGCTTGTATGGATGTATATTTCTCGCTAGTCATCGATTTCTTCCAGGTGTGTGTCTATTTTATTATACCAGTCTGAATATGTGGATGCGTAGGACACCTTGGTGGCAGTATCCACATAAAATTCGTGAGTAGTTTGCACATCTTCATGCCCCATTAGCTTTGCAAGCCCCTGTAGATCCCTATTCAATAGATAATGATAAGTTCCATAGGTGTGGCGAAGGCTATGAGGATGGGCATTGATGCATGAGTATTGGCCTGCTTTACGAAATAGCTTTTGTATCCAATTAGGGGTAAGCGCCGACCCTTTTGTAGAGATAAATAAGCTTGAAGAGACAGCATTAGGGTAGATTTTCCTTATTTTCTCGCTAGTGCTCTCTCGGTCAATATCGACATATTCCCAAAGTTTTAGTAAAAGTTCATTTGGGATAAGTATCACTCTCGCTTTACCGCCTTTCCCTACACATCTCGCAGGTGTTAACTTTAATCTTTCTTGTACTTCAGGGAGGTCAGATAGTGGGAATGTACATACTTCCGATACTCTCATACCCGTTTGCAACATAAGAGCACCAATTAGAGTATTACGGTTCTTGACTTGCGGTCTATTTCGTCCTGAGACGATACTTATAGCACTTATAAATTTAAGCGCGTCTTCCATAATTAAAAATTTTACTGGCTCTTGAATTGCACGTGATAGGTGCCTGCGACTTTTATATATACCTCTTGCGCTATCGGATATTAGGCGTGCATCGCACGGCTCTAAATGAGGACAAAGCCCCTTACTATTACACCAAATTAAAAACCGATATATGCCTGATGTACGAGCATTTACTGTATTCCAACTTAGTCCATCTCCATTGGATTTTTTATACATACATAAAGCTTCGACATAATTATCAAAGCAATCTATATCTATATCATTAAATTCCATCTCATTCGAAGATAGCCAGGCTAGAAACTCCTTAAGGTGTTCTGCTTCTGTTCGTAAACTTTTTGGTGAAAGTGTTCTCGACTTTGCTCTCATATATTGATTTGCAGCTTTTAGCGGCGTCGCTTCACCACTAAAAAATTGAGGTACAACACCCAGCTTTTTAATCTTTTCAACTTTAGCTTCGCCGAAATCTACTTCGACACACCTGATGTTGGACCCCATACAGATTCTCCTGGACGGTACTTTTCTAGATATATTATACAGGCGATACTCAGATAAGCCCCTGATTTTTATATATTATTTTTTTGGTCCTTACTATAAGGAATTTTCGCAAAAAAGGCAGCAACAAGCCTACGTATATCTATGATATCTAGCGGTCCTTCTAACATGGCATGGTGCAGCTGGGCTCCAACGGCGGGCGCATGGCGATGACGTGGCGCCATATCGACATGCGCCGTCTGCTGGCCTTTCTGCCCGGTGTGGCGCTGGGTGCGCTGGTCGCGGCCTGGGTATTGATCCGCTTGCCTGAAGGGGTGCTGGAGCTTTCCATCGCGCTGTTCGTGCTGTTCACCTGCTGGGGGCCGGCACTACCCAAGCGAGCTTTGAGCCGCACGGGCACCTTGATCGCCGGTGCCATCACCACCTTTCTTTCAAGTCTGATCGGTGCCAGCGGCCCACTGGTCGCAAGCTTCATCAAGCAAGGCGGCGGCGCGCGTCACACCAAGGTGGCGACCTTCGCGGCCTGCATGGTCGCGCAACACCTCACCAAGGCGTTCATCTTCGGTATGGCCGGCTTCGTCTTCCAGGAGTGGTTGCCCCTGATCGTGCTGATGATCGGCGCGGGCCTGATCGGCACCCGCCTCGGACTGCGCTTTCTGGATCGCGTCTCCAACCGACACTTCGATGGCCTGTTCAAATGGGCGCTGTCATTGCTGGCGCTCAGGCTTGCCTGGCTGGGTAGCGCTTCTCTGATCAGTCATTGATCCGCCGTCAGCCACGCCCTGATCCGCTTCTCACGCACGGCTCATCTGGCGATCGCGCAGATGATCACAGTTTGTGTCCCTGTCCTCTCGACAGGGATGCCCTGGGTATCACACTCAGCTGGCCTTGTTGCCTGTTCCGCCCATCATGACGCGTCAACATTACCTACCATCAAAAGCGCCCCGCTCAGGCATCAGGCTGAGCGGGGCGCCGCTTGTCATGCGTCAACTACAGATCAGAGAGATCAGAACGGGTACTGGCGGGGCTCGACCTGCAGGCTGACCCACTGGTCGGTGGTGAATTCCTCAAGCACCCAGTCGCCATTGAAGCGCCCAAGGCCGGAGTTCTTCTCACCACCGAAGGGTGCGCGAGGATCATCATTCACCGGCATGTCATTGACGTGCACCATGCCAACCTCGACCTGGCGCGCGAAGCGCTCGCCGCGTGCGATATCCGCGGTGAAGACGGAAGCCGAAAGGCCATATTCGGTGCCATTGGCAAGCTCCAGCGCATGCGCTTCGTCACGGGCCTTCTGGATGCCGACCAGCGGCCCGAAGATCTCGTTGCGCGCCAGACTCATGTCATTGGTGACCTCGGTGAACACATGGGGCGGCAGCAGCTGACCCTGCGTCTCGCCCTCAAGCATCACCCTGGCGCCCTCGCCCTTGGCCGTCTCGATCATCTCGAGCAGACCATCACGCTGTTTGGCATTGATGATCGGCCCGATGACGGTATCGTCCTGTGCGGGGTCGCCGACCTTGAGTGAGCGGGCACGCGCCACGAAGCGATCGACAAAGGCGTCATGGACCGACTCATCGACGATGATGCGGTTGATGGCCATGCAGATCTGCCCCTGATGGAGGAACTTGCCGACCAGAGCGGCGTCCACCGCCTGCTCGATATCCGCATCATCCAGCACCACGAAGGGGCTGTTACCGCCCAGCTCCAGGGCAACATGCTTGAGATGATCACCACCGACGGCGCGCTTGCCGATGCCCTTGCCTACCTGGGTAGAACCGGTGAAGGAGATCAGCCGCGGCACTTCGTGATCCACGAAGGCATCGCCGATCTCGCTGCCGGAACCGACCACCACGCTCAAGACGCCGGCAGGCAGGCCCGCCTCCTCGAACAATCGGGCCAGCAGCAGGCCACCGGTCAGCGGCGTGTCACTCGCCGGCTTGATGACGACGCTGTTGCCAAGCGCCAATGCCGGTGCCAGGGAACGCTGGGTCAAATGCAGCGGGAAATTCCACGGGCTGATGATGCCGATGACACCCAGCGGCTTGCGAAAGACACGGCTCTCCTTGCCCGGCACCTGAGCCTCCATCGCCATCCCGGCCACGCGGTTGGCCATCGCGGCAGATTCCAGCGTGATCGCGCGAGCCGCGGCCAGTTCCGCCTGCGCCTTGATGCGAGTACTGCCGGACTCACGAATCAACCAGCCGAGCAGCTCTTCGCGTCGCTCATCCATCAGCTCCACCACCTTGTGCATCACGCCCGCGCGCTCGCTTGCCGGCGTCTGGGCCCAGTCAGGGTGAACATCGCGCGCCTTGCGATAGCTGGCGTCGAGATCCTCGGCGTTGGCCATGGAAATCGAGAGCAGCGCGCTCTGATCGAAGGGGTCCACCACCTCAAGCGTCTTGCCGGCTCGTCCGGCACGCCATTCACCGGCGAGAGGTAGCTGCTCCAGGTTCTGGTAATCGCGAGGCATGAGTCTCTCCGTGCTATGGGGTTACAGGAGACATGGCGATAGTGTGGCAAAACCCAACCACCGCAACTCAGCTATGCCAGAATGGCACCGCCAACTGAGAGCATCCCCCCTACCGAAACCGAATGAGAGTCAAAGGATGAGCCCTGAAGACCTGCAGAAACTGACGACCCGCCAGATGCCCTATGGCAAGTATGCCGGACGCCTGATTGCCGACCTGCCTGGGGATTATCTAGGCTGGTTTGCGCGCAAGGGGTTTCCGCAGGGCGAGATCGGTCGCCTGCTCGCGCTGATGCACGAGATTGATCACAACGGGTTGAATGCGCTGCTGGAGCCGCTGCGGCGGCGCTGAGGGAGTGAAATATAGAGGGGCTGAGTTAAAGAGGGACTGCGGCTTGCGCAGCGTCGCGGACAAGTCAGCGAGTGGGAATCACGACAGGCGCCCGCTGGCCTCCAGTTGATCGAACATGTCGTGCAGCGTCGTCTCGAGGGGCCGATAGATCAGGCCCAGCTGCTCGCGGCTGCGGGTATTGTCGAAGACGAAGGGATGGCCCACGTTGCGCGCGACGACCTTGCGGGTCACGGCCTTGTTGGCCAGCGGACCCGCCAGCCACACCAGCCATTTGGGCAGCTGGCGAGCGGGAATCGCGTACTGCGGGCCGGCGTGACGGCGCAAGGCCCGCCCCAACTCAATGAAGCTTGAGGAATGCCCGGCGACCAGGTGACGCCCATTGGCCGTGGGCAGAAATCCTGCCGCCAGATGCGCCTCGGCCACATCCCGCACATCCACCACGCCCATGCCGTAATCCGGCGCGCCTATCCTGAGCGTGCCATCACATAGCTGCGTCATCAGGCTGAAGGATTCGCCGCGCGTGTCATCGCTGATCGCGGGGCCGAGCACCAGCGAGGGGTTGATCACCACCAGCCGCCAGCGCGACTGCTGCTCGGCGATCTGCCAGGCGGTCTGTTCCGCCAGCGTCTTGGAATGGGAATAGGCCTGATGCTCAAGCGATGCCGTGGTGTTCCAGACACTCTCGTCAAAACAGCCGCGCGGGGTATCCAGCGCATCGGCATTGTCGCTGTAGATGGCGGCACAGCTGCTGGTCAGCACCACCCGTTCGACACTGGTCTGACGATTGGCCTCTTCCAGCACATTGCGCGTGCCCTCCACTGCCGGACGCACCAAGTCGCGCTCGGGGTCCAGGACACTGACCACGAAGGGCGAGGCAGTATGAAAGACCACCCCACAGCCTGCCATCGCCTGAGCGTAGGAACCCTGTTTGAGCAGATCACTGGCGAAGACACGTAGCTCCCCCGGCAAGCGCTCGCCCAGCGCCATGAGCGCCGTCAGACGCTCGCTATTGCCGGGATCGCGCACGGCGGCATGCACCGTCAGGCCTTCTTCCAGCAAGCGACGAATCAGCTGCCCCGCCACATAGCCGGTCGCGCCGGTCACCAGTACCGGGCGCGATCGCTCCAGCCCTGCCAACAAGGCTTGCGTAGACGCATTGATCGGCATGGACGGACTCCCGGAATGCAGTAATTGGCGATCTGACGGCACAGTGTGCGCGGCAATGGCGTCAGGCAGACAGCTTGACGAACCAGGTCCACAGGCCGCCCAGAATCAGCGACTCGGCGGCGAAGCGGAACAGATGGCGCATCTCGATGCCATCCAGCATCAGCCCCATCAGACGGGCCGTCATGATGCCGGCGATACCTGCCACCGCGAGCGTCACCAGCACCGGCAACACACCCAGGCCGATCGGCGGATACATCAACAGATACCCCACCGCGATGACCCAGCCCCAACGAATGCGCCGCGAGATCGCCGCGCCGGTCTCCTTCGGTACGGTCTGCGGCGTGTCGTTCGGCCCCTTGAAGCGATTGACCAGCTCCGGCACTGCCGCCAGCAGTACCCCTGCTGTCAGCACGAAGCCGCCCAGAATCTGCAATACCATCATCATCGTGCCATCTTCCCTTGTCCGGTAATCAATGGCGCACATGCTACCAATACTGCCGGGCAAATGCCTGACCGGAATGCACGCCCCGGCATCGTCTCGTACATCTTCCCATTCGCGACACGCTGATCTATCATCGCACCATCGTCATTTCGACAAGTCTCGACATATGGACAGATAAAATGAATGACTCCGACAGCCTGCCCGACCCGCAGGCCACGCTGGACACCTTCGCGGCGCTGTCCCAGGCCACGCGTCTGGACACGTTTCGGCTGCTGGTCCGCCATGAGCCACAGGGCCTGCCCGCCGGCGAGATCGCACGCCGTCTCGAGGTGCCGCACAACACGCTCTCGACCCATCTGGGGGTATTGAGCCGCGCGGGGCTGATCCACTCCCAGCGCGAAGGCCGTTCGCTGATCTACCGCGCCAACCTCGAGCACATGCTCGCCACCGTGCAGTTTCTGGTACGTGACTGCTGCGCGGGCTCCTCGGTGGTCTGCGACCCACTGCTGGCCTCACTCACCGTGCCCGACTGCAGCGCCTCTTCTACCCCCTGTGCTTCTCAGGAGCCTCGCAACGATGACTGATTCCGTCCGTACTTCCGGCAAGATCACGATGTATCACAACCCGGCCTGCGGTACGTCACGCAATGTGCTGGCCATGCTCAAGGCCTCCGGCGAGACACCGGAGGTGATCGAGTATCTGGTCACGCCGCCGACGCGCGAGACGCTGGAATCCCTGATTGCCGCCATGGGGGGCGGCCCGCGCCCGCTGCTGCGCCGCAAGGGCACGCCCTATGACGAGCTCAATCTGGATGACCCGGCCTTGAGCGATGCGGCGTTGATCGACGCCATGATGGCCCACCCGATCCTGATCAATCGCCCCATTGTGGTCACGCCGCAGGCCACGCGTCTGTGCCGCCCGTCGGAGGCGGTACTGGAGCTGCTGGACAACCCGGTCGCGCAATACACCAAGGAAGACGGCGACGTCGTTCACGCCCCCAGGACCTGAATCATGAACGCACACACTTCCGACACGTCTCACCTGCCGACAGGCGACACCATGACCAATGAACTCATGCCCGATAAAATCATGTCCGATGAGATGAAAGCGGCACTGGCCGACCTGCCCAATATCGATGCTGAACACTGGCGACCGCTGGAGATCGATCGCCTGGTCGGGCCGGATGCCCCGCGTCACGCGCCGCGCATTCTGGTGCTGTACGGCTCCCTGCGTGAGCGTTCCTTCTCACGCTTCGCCGCCGAGGAAGCGGCGCGCCTGCTGCGTGCCTTCGGTGCCGAGGTGCGCCTTTACTCGCCGGCCGGCCTGCCATTGCCGGATGACTGCGAGGCCGACCATCCCAAGGTGCAGGAGCTGCTCGAGCTGGCCCAGTGGTCCGAGGGCATGCTGTGGGCGAGCCCGGAGCGCCACGGCGCGATGACATCGATCATGAAGGCGCAGATCGACTGGATCCCCCTGTCACTGGGCGGCGTGCGCCCCACCCAGGGCAAGACGCTGGCCATCCTGCAGGTCAGTGGCGGCAGCCAGAGCTTCAACAGCGTCAACCAGCTGCGCATTCTGGGCCGCTGGATGCGCATGCTGACCATCCCCAACCAGTCATCCGTGCCCAAGGCCTTCAATGAATTCGACGAGCATGGCCGCATGCGCATGTCACCTCTTTATCTGCGCATCGTCGATGTCTGTGAAGAGCTGATGAAGTTCACCTGGATGAACCGCGACCGCAGCGCCTATCTGACCGAGCGCTACTCGGAGCGTGTCGAGAGCGCCGAAGAGGTCTCCCGACGCGTCAATCAGAGCACGATCTGACGCAATCCGCGGTCGCACACGCGGCTTCTCACTTACTCTTCACCCTCGACAAGGAGACGTCATGCTTGCCTTGGCAATCTTCGCCATCACGCTGGCACTGGTGATCTGGCAGCCACGTGGGCTGGGCATCGGCACCAGCGCCCTAGGCGGCGCCGTGGTCGCGCTGGCCTGTGGCGTGGTCAATCTGCCGGATGTGCTGGTGGTCTGGGATATCGTCTGGGACGCCACCTTCACCTTCGTGGCGCTGATCATCATCTCGCTGATCCTCGATGAGGCGGGCTTCTTCAGCTGGGCCGCACTGCATGTCGCGCGCTGGGGCGGCGGCAACGGACGCAAGCTGTTCCCGCTCATCGTGCTGCTGGGCGCGGTGATCGCGGCCTTCTTCGCCAATGATGGCGCCGCCCTGCTGCTGACGCCGATCGTGATCGCGATTCTGGTGCGCCTGGAATTCTCGGCGGCGGCCTCGCTGGCCTTCATCATCGCCACCGGCTTCGTGGCCGACTCCACCAGCCTGCCGCTGGTGATCTCTAATCTGGTCAACATCGTCAGCGCCAACTACTTCGACATCTCCTTCACGCATTACGCCGCCGTGATGGTGCCGGTCGATCTGATCGCGCTGGCCGCCACGCTGATCGTGCTGTGGCTGATGTTCCGCAAGGAGCTGCCCTCGCACTACGCGCTGGAGAAGCTCGAGGCACCGTCAAGCGCCATCAAGGACCGCCAGGTATTCCGCGCGGCCTTCCCGCTGCTGGGGGTGCTGCTGGTGTCCTACTTCGTGACCGCGCCGCTGGGCATTCCGCTCGCCGTCGTCACCGGCAGCGCCGCGCTGATTCTGCTGGCCATCGCCGGGCGCTGGCTGGGCAGCGGTGATGCCGTGATCGAACTCGGCCCGGTGCTGCGCGGGGCGCCGTGGCAGATCGTGCTGTTCTCGGTGGGCATGTATCTGGTGGTCTACGGGCTGGGCAATGCCGGCCTGACCGATCACGCCAGCGACATCCTCGCCTGGCTTGCCAGTCAGGGCGAGCTGGTCGCCACCCTCGGCACCGGCGTGCTGGCCGCCGTCACCGCCTCGGTGATGAACAACATGCCTGCCACGCTGATCGGCGCGCTGGCCATCGACCACCTCACCGCGCAGCAGGTCAATGACGCGACGCGTGAGCTGATGGTCTACGCCAACGTGATCGGCAATGATCTGGGGCCCAAGTTCACCCCGATCGGCAGCCTCGCCACACTGCTGTGGCTGCATGTGCTCGATCAGAAAGGCCATCACATCAGCTGGGGGCAGTACATGAAGGTCGGCCTGGTGCTGACGCCGCCGGTGCTGATCGCCACCCTGCTCGGCCTGTGGGCCTGGCTGGGCGTACTCAACGGCTGACGGCCCGCCATCTCCTGGCCAAGGGCCATGGCTCAGATCCCGACCCATGCCGTCATGACATGAGCACTTGCACAAGAAAGCCCCGCCGCATCCCGGCGGGGCTTTTGCGTTGTGTGCGCCATTGACTGGCAGCGAGATGTCCGCCGTCAGAGCTGGCGGCGGCTGACGATGACTCCACTGTCGGCCGCTTCACCCTCGGCGGCGATCTCCGCGCGCATCCAGTCGCAGAATTGCTGCACGTGCCTGGCGGGCTGCGGATGATGGAACAGCCAGTAGGCACGCTGGGGATTGGCGGCCATCTCGAACAGGCATTCCAGGGTGCCGTCCTCAAGCTCCTTGCGGATCAGGCGTGGCGGACACAGCGCGACCCCCTGCCCCGCGACCACCGCAGCACTCAGCAGACTGAAGTCCTGATAGAGATCGCCCTTGTCGAGCTGGGAGGGATACAGCCCGCAATTGTTGAACCAGTCATGCCAGGGCTGGCGCGACTGATCGTGGATCAGCTCCAGCTTCAACAGATCCGCCGGCTGGGTCGGGCGGCGGTGATGCTCCAGATACAGCGGACTGGCCACCGGCTGAGTGGCCCCCGAGAACAAGCGGAACGCCTGTGACGACTTGTCCGGGAGTTCGTCCTGCCAGGTGATCATCACATCGACCTCCGGCAGCAGCCCCCGCGCACTGATGCCGGCATATTGCAGGCTGACCGCGATATCGGGGCATTGCTCGCGAAAGCTGTTGAGCCGCGGGATCAGCCAGCGCACCGCCACCGAGGGAAGACAGCTGACGCGCAGCTGACGCCGCTGATGCACGCCTTGTGGGTCGACCTCGAATTCGGCCACCGACTGCTCGATTCTGGCAAAGCCGGCCTGCAGGCCATCGGCCAGTCGGCGTCCGGCGTGTGACAGCACCACGCCGCGTCCAGCCCGCTCCAGCAGACTGACCTCCAGCGTGGCCTCCAGGCGGCGGATCTGGTGACTCACCGCCGACTGGGTGATGTTGAGCTCATCCGCAGCCGCGGTGATGCTCCCCAGGCGTGACACGACCTCGAAGGCATTGAGCGATGACAGACTGGGTCGCATGGGATGTCCTTGATGACTGGCCTGGCCGGGGGCCAGAAACCGGGTGCCGAGTGCCTGTGCCAAGCGCTGTGCTGCGCGCTGAGCTGAGCGCCCTGATGGAAGAAAGGCGTCAATCAGCATGTGACGGCAACCCATGACATGAAGTCATAGGTTAAACGAAAAATGGTCAGTTTTCTGCAATCCACCTCATGGCTAAGGTGAAGGTGTCAGTGATATTGCCAGCTCCCCGCTGCTTGTTCCGCGCAAGCCTGCTGCAACACGACACCACTGGTGAACAATAACAAGACGCCTCGGCGTCACCATGAGGTCTCCTAGGATGAACTTACCTGTCCTGCTGTCGTTCGGGCTCTATCTGCTGCTGATGCTGGGCATCGGCATCTACTTCTATCGCATCACCCACAATCTGTCGGATTACATACTCGGGGGACGCGGCTTGCCGCCAAGCGTCGCGGCCTTGAGTGCCGGCGCTTCCGATCTCAGCGGCTGGGCTCTGATGGGCCTGCCCGGCGCCATCTTCAATGGTGGCCTCTCGCAAGCCTGGATCGCGGTCTGGACCCTGGTCGGCGTCTACCTGAACTGGACCCTGGTCGCCGAGCGACTGCGCGTGTTCACCGAAGCGGCCGGCAATGCGCTGACGGTGCCGGATTATCTGGAAGCGCGTTTCGAAGACCGCTCACGCGTGCTGCGTACCCTGTCTTCCGTGGTCATGCTGGTGTTCTTCACCTTCTATGTCTCGGCGGGTCTGGTCGGTGGTGCCGTGCTGTTCGAAGGTCTCTTCGATATCGATTACCGCGTCGCACTGTGGTTGGGCGCGCTGGTCATCGTCGGCTATACCTTCCTCGGTGGCTTCCTCGCCGCTTCGTGGACCGACCTCATCCAGGGCCTGATGATGGCCGCCTCGCTGTGTGCCGTGGCTGCCATGACGGCAGTGGCGCTGTTCGGCGATGGCGCAGCCGCCTCGGCAGCGGCGCAGGATGTCGCCCCCATCGGTGGCCTGATGGAAGGCGTGACCTTCCTGGGCATGCTGTCGCTGGCCGGCTGGGCGATCGGCTACTGTGGCCAGCCACACGTCGTGGTGCGTTTCATGGCCGTGCGCAAGCGTGAAGATATCAAGGTGTCGCGGCGTATCGCCCTGCTGTGGTCCGCCATCACCATGGCGGCTGCGGTATCAGTGGGCGTGCTGGGTTACTACTGGTTCGGCGGTGAGCTGGGTGGCGGTCTCACTGACAGCGAGCGTGTCTTCATCTCCCTGAGCCAGATCATGCTCAACCCCTGGGTGGCAGGCTTCATTCTGGCCGGCGTCCTGGCCGCGATCATGAGCACCGTCGATTCCCAGCTGCTGGTCTGCTCCAGCGCCATCGCCGAAGACATCTACCGTGGCCTGATTCGCCCCAAGGCGACGCAGAAGGAGCTGGTCTGGCTGAGCCGTGCCAGCGTGATCGGCATCGCTCTGCTGGCCACCGTGATGGGCAGCGAGCGTGACAGCAGCATCCTTGGCCTGGTGTCCTACGCCTGGGGTGGCTTCGGCGCCGCCTTCGGTCCCGTCATCCTGCTGTCACTGTTCTGGCGTGGCATGACCCGCAATGGCGCCATCGCCGGCCTGCTGGTCGGTGCCCTCACCGTCGCGACCTGGAAGCCGCTGAGCGGCGGCCCGCTGGAGATATTCGACATGTTCGAGGTCGTACCCGGCTTCCTGTTCGCCCTGATCGCCATCGTCCTCGTCAGCCGCATGAACGCAGAACCTGCCGCCAGCGCCTGCTTCGACCGTCTGATGAAGCACTGGCGCCGCGAACAGGCCTGACCCCGCGCAGGGGGACCGAGAACCTCCCCCTGTGCCCTGCAGATACCGCCACTGCCGGCCATCACACTTGCCGGCAGTGCACGAAAGCCCCCAGCCGGGCAGCGAATTCCAGGCAGTCCGGCCTGGTCATCAGATCCAATTTCGATTTACGAGGAGTCCTGTCATGAGTGATGTACCTGCCGCCTATCAAGCCAGCAAGGGTTCGATTCTGGACGTCGATCGCGACTTCTACGACAGCCTCACCGAAGGCAAGGCCGAGCGCACCCTGGTCGCGACCCATACCGTGCCGCTGCGCGATGGCCTGGCGTGGGAAGTGCCGGCGGGCCACGTGCTGCGCATCAAGATCACCGAGGGTTCACAGGTCGGCGATTTCAACATGTGGAACCTGCACAACCCGCGTGAGCGCATGTGGGCGTCTCGCACCCGCCAGCTGCAGCGCGCACATGTCAGCACCTATGATCGCCTGTGGTCCACACTGCCCTACCTGCGCCCGATGGCGACCATCATCGATGACACCCTCGCCGACTATGGCGTCGATGCAGAAGGCGGTCGCGTGCATGACCTGCTGGGCACGCGCTGCGACCCCTACGTCAATCGCCTGCTGACCGGCGAGGACTTCGATCACCACTGCCACTCCAACCTGGTGCGCGCGGTGGAGCCCTGGGGCCTGACCGAATTCGATATCCATGATGTGCTCAACATCTTCCAGTGCACCGGCCTCAACAATGAAGATAAGTACTTCATGAAGGCCTGCCCGGCACGCAAGGGCGATTACCTGGAGTTCTTCGCCGAGACGGACCTGCTGTGCGCGATGTCCTGCTGCCCGGGCGGCGATCTGTCAGTGGACCTGTGGGGCCCTGATGCGCGAGACCCGCTCGAGACCTGCAACCCGCTCGGTGTCGAGATCTATCGACTGGAAGGCGATGTACTCGCAGGCTGGGAGTCGCCCAAGGTCGCGGCTTACGCCGGTAACCACGGCCGCCAGCACCCCGCAACCGACTGGGCCGCCATCAAGCGTGAACGCTGCTGCTGATGCGGATTTTGAAACGCTGATCGTCTTTATCGGGTACTGATGCAACAAAGCCCCCTGCCGAGACTCTCGACAGGGGGCTTTGCCTTTCATGTACGGACATCGCCGTCTCACCCTTGGCGGGTCTGCTCATACAAACGGCGATGTTCGGCGTGCAGCGATGTCCAGAGCGGCGCCATGCGGGCAATCAGGCGAGGATCAAACTGCTTGCCGGATTCCTCGCTGAACAATCCGACCAGACGCTTCAACGACCAACCCGGCTTGTAGGCGCGCGGCGAGGCCAGGGCATCGAAGACATCCATCATCGCGGCCACCTGACAATGCAGTGGCAAGGCACCCCCGGCGGACCCGGCAGGATACCCTTGGCCATTCCAGCCCTCGTGGTGGGTAATCGCCACCAGGCTGGCCAGCGCTCTCAGGGGGCCGCGCAGCGTAAACAACAGGCGTCCGCCATGACTGGCATGATCGCGCATAGTGACACGCTCCTCATCACTGAGCGCACGCGGGGCATTCAGAAGCTCCGTCGAGATCCCGACCTTGCCGATATCATGCAGCAAGGCCGCGCTATGCAGGTCATGCAGTGGCACCTTGCGCTGACCGGGCCCCAACAGCCTTGCGTAGAGAAATACCGTCAGCCCCGCCACCCGCCAGGAATGCGCCAGAGTATCGCCATGATGACGATGAAGGAGGCGCGCCAGGGCCAGAACTCCGGGTTCGAGCGTCTTCGCCCCGGGGGGCGGCATGAAGAGGTAATCCGGCAAGGGGGCATCACCGGCATGCGCGAAACGCATCGCGCGCAGGGCATCTTCCATGGAGCCTCCCTGTTCAATCTGCCTATAAAGAGTCGCGAGTCATCAGGGGGCTCATGATCGATGCACCAGATAGGGTCGCATCAGCCCAGAGTGACGAGCGCCTATTTCTCGTTCTTTTTTAGATTTATGTTTCACATTCGTCTCGCAAGCTCGGGCCTTCATATCCGTTTTGAAGACCAGCTCTTCCAAGACCCTGCACTTGCTAAAAAGGGCTTGCTAAAAAGGACTTGATAGACAGCACTTGATAGAAAGCACGTGATAAAAGGTACTTGGTGAATATTAGGCGATAATAATGATGCACCTCAATGTTTCCTTCATCAAATCCTTGCCTCATCCGTATTGCAGCATGACGCATACCGCGCTCAGAGACGCGCGCATATTATCTCGCGAACCATTCCAGCAGATGCTCGATCAAGCGCACCGTGCGCAGCGGGCGATGGCGCTCACGATGATAGATCAATGACAACGGCACATCCGCCGGCTGCCAGTCACTCAGCAACTCCTGCAGCTCCCCTCGCGCGATGGCTGATTCACAGTAGAGCCTGGGCACGCGAATGATGCCGTTGCCGGCGATGGCACCACTGACCAGCACATGCCCGTTGCGGCACTCAAGCTGGCCACCGACGTCCACCTGCAACTCGCGAGGCTCTGCCCCGCGTGCAGTGAAGGACCAGCGCGAGACCGAGCCGACCAGGCAGCGGTGATCCACCAGCTCGCCGGGCGTATTCGGGGCGCCATGGCGAGCGAGATAGTCGGGGCTGGCCACCACCACGTAGGGCAATGTCATCAGCGGACGCGCGATGAAGTCGGCATCCTCGAGGGCGCCCATGCGCAGGGCGATATCGAAATCATCACGAATCAGGTTCACGCGATGACTGCTGAAATCCAGCTCCACCTGCACTTGCGGCCAGGTCTGCATGAAGGCGTGCACGGCGGGTGCCAGCAGCCGCTCGCCGATCGGCCCGCCGACGCTGTTGATGCGCAGCCTCCCGCGCATGGCGTTGCGCTCCTCACGTACCAGCGTCACGATCTGGGTGATGTCGCCCAACGCACTGCGACACCGGGCATGCAGCAGATGGCCGCTCTCGGTGAGTCGCAACGAGCGTGTCGAGCGCTGCATCAGCGACACGCCAAGTGCCTGTTCAAGCGCAGTCACCTGTTTGGAGACCTGCGACCGCGACACGCCCAACTGCTCGGCGGCGCGGGTGAAGCTGCCATGATCCGCCGTCATGACGAAGGCACGAATATCGGCCAGAGGAAGCGACTCGAGCATGGGGCTCTCCAGAGGTGTGATGTCGAGAGGGAACACAGAGGCAGGCACGCCAAGACACTCAATCGAAGATACTCGACCGAAGACACGTAATTGAAGACACGGGATCGAAGACAGTCAGTCACGGAGCATCATGCCAGCAGTCTACCAGCCGCATTGACGTCTGCTGGCACAAGGTCTTCAAGACGACAAATGACGCGTGAAGATCCTTGGCGTTAGATAACGCATACAAAAAGGGGCGCTGATGAGCGTAATGCCAGTCAGTTAACACTGACTGGCATTTTTCTTGGCCGGATACTTCTGCGGCCGGCGCCTGACCGATCGAGGATAAGACCGTTCGCGTCGTTCCGGTAAAACGAACGACGGTGCCATG
>Ga0209634_1001001_pt1 | contig 21298 bp, 27 predicted proteins | sample LinPmetageLP40_FD_184043 | JGI IMG/M metagenome (GOLD analysis project Ga0209634, IMG submission 184043) | Marine viral communities from the Pacific Ocean - LP-40 (SPAdes) (version 2) | ecosystem: Environmental > Aquatic > Marine > Oceanic | place: Pacific Ocean | collected 2010-08-26 | reverse complement strand
GGGCTGATAAGGTCTTTGTTGTTGATGACAACGTAGCGCGTAGAAACAACCATCAGGTCAGCAGCCATTGTATCTTTAAAGTTTTCCAGCTCATGAAATGCGTTGTTCAAGGCAAGATCCAACGTCTTAAATTCTTCAACCAATGTATCAGTGATTGCGTCATTCATTTCATCATATGACAAAACGTCATCTTTGTTAGCTTTTGCATCTCTCAATTCATCAAGAATTTCAGCCATGCGAACACTGTCGGATTTAGATTTTGCAATTTGTTCTGGGGTGGCGTCAGCCAACATTACTTCAAGCTCTTCGATGCGCGCTTTGATCTTTGATTTATTCGGTGTCATTGTTAGTTCCTTTCTCAAACCGTCAGGGCCTCTCCCTTCCGATAAAGAGAGTATCGTCGTTATTGCCAGAAAAGGCAATCATTATTTTCAATTTTGAGTGAAATAGTTTTTATCTCAACATTTACAACATCTTACGTATCTTTTCTAGATAGATCTTTCTGAAGCCACTCTTCAAAACACCTTTGAATAAATACCATTCACCCAGCTTTCCATCCTCCACAATGGGCTTGCCCATCTTCTGGTACTTGAACCTGTCCACCGTGCAGATGATTGCGCCAGTGTCATCCTCAGCTGTTACATTCAACCAAAGGTTGTTGCGATCAACTCTACGACCACCACGTTTGGCCAAGTTGACAGCTTCATTCATATCTCTGAGGTTCTTGTCTTTCAGCTTGCCGAAGAAAACGAATGTTCCTGGATTGTCCCCATCTAAGTCTTGGATGTCTGTTATGGCTGAGCCGATGTTGTGGGCCTTGGGATCTTGCTTGATGTGGCCAAACTTTCTGTCGCACTCAAAAATATCGTCGTAGGGTGTGGTGCCTGTGTTTAGGAGGGTTTCTTGCCGTGGAGTTAGTGGTTGGGACAGGTTGCGCCTATTTTCTATGTCCTCTGCCATTTTGGGGCCGATGCCTTTGATCCCGATCAGTCCGCCAATCAATTCGTTGTCTTGGACTGACCAGTTGGCCTTGGACTTGAATTTGTCGAATGGCTTGTAAGTCAATCCCTCGGACACCACTTCTCTCAAGAGCTTGACAGCTTGGTCGTCATCCTTGACATTGCGGAGGCAAGCAGCAGCATACTCCAGCGGGAACCTGCTCTTCAGGACGCAACACCAATAGCTCACCATCCCGTAAGATATTGCGTGACTGCGGTTGAACGCCCAAGATCCCATCGTGTTGATGTTGTCCCAGATCATTTGCGCCACATCTTCTGGTATGCCATTCTCTGCGGCACCAACCTTAAACTTCTCCCAGAATGTGTCGAAGTATTCTTTGCCATAAGACTTGCTCATTGCTTTGCGCAGGAATGAAACGTCTTCCCAACTCAGCTTCCCAACCTCCCGACCAATGGTCATGACCTGCTCTTGATAAACGACTACGCCATGGGTGACCTTTGTGATCGGCTCTGTCATTGGGTGCAAATATTCAACTGGGGCAGCACCAATGTGCCGCTTGATGAATTGACTTGTGCCACCAGAGTTTAGTGGTCCAGGACGAGCTAGGGCAGTTATGGCTGCAACGTCCTCAAAGTTGTGCACTTTCATCTGTCTGGTAACACCTTGCAGCGCATAGCCTTCAAACTGAAATATCCCTGCATACTTCTCATCATTCAATATTGCGAATGCCTTCTTGTCCTCTAGCGGAAACTTGATCAGCTGGTCTCGCACCCAACCAACCTGATCTAGAACGTCCTGCAATACGGAAAGTGTTCTGAGGCCCAATGCATCAATCTTCAGCAGATTGAGATCTTCAGCGTCTTTCTTGTCTATTTGGGCCGCACCAGTCTGTGCGCTGACGGAGCAATATTTGCTGACTGGGTCTTCAGTCACCAGAATGCCAGCAGCATGCACACCAACGTGTCGTGCGTGGTTCTCCATCTTTGCCGCAACTCTCATCTGCGGGAATTTCTCCAAGACAGCCTTGCCTATGTCGAGGTCGTTGAATGTGTCTAGGATGCAGAACGCAGCACGAGAGTCACCACCACTACGCTCGATGATCGCACCTTTCAGGTCGTTGACTTCCCATGCGGGGATGCCAAGCTCTTTGGCCACTTCTGCTATTGTGCTCTTGGCTTTGTAGCGGCTGACTGTTCCGAGGTGCGCAACTTTTTCTGCACCGTACTTGTCCCTGAGATATTGGAACACCATCTCTCTGCGATCGTCTTGGAAATCAATATCGATGTCTGGTAGGTCTTCTCGGGTGATGTCGATGAATCTTTCGAACAACAGGTCGTGCACAATCGGGTCAACGTCAGTTATGCCAGTGAGATAGCAAACCAAAGAACCAGCAGACGATCCACGAGCAGGGCCAACCAACATGTGCTCTTTGGCGTAACGGATCATGTCAGCGATCACAAAGAAATAATCCTCAAATTCCTTGCTTGCAATCATGTCCAACTCTCGCTTGAGCCTAGCTGCATAAACTGGATCTTCCAGATCAACGTCTAAGGCTGGAGCGCCATCTTCACAAAGCTCCCGCAAAGTCTTTTTGGAGTGGAATGCGATCATCTGTGCAACTGGCAGGTCAGCATTGCAAAGCTCTGCAACCTTGTAGGTGTTGTCGATTGCTTCTTGCGTTCCCCAAGGCACAGCAGCTTTCCATTCCCATTCGTCGAGTATGTGCATGGGCCCACTGCGGTCTGTCCTATTGCGTCCACACAGAACCTCGTAAGCCTTCTTGTCCGATGGCTTGGGATAAAAGTTGTCACTGGTGGCTATGGTCTTGAATCCTTTTTTAGCAGCCCACTCAGCTGACTTCGGAGAACTCATTGGTCCAAGCTCAACGTAAAGATTGTGTTTTTTGGTCAAAGGAAGCATCGACCAGTCTGGGTGCGATCCAGACAACATTATCACATTGTCGCTGACATCGAACAAGTCTGAATAACTTATGCGTGGATAATAGTAGAAATTCTCTTTGGATGTGCTGCGGGAAACAAGCTCATATATCTCAGCCAACCCATCATTGTTGCAAGCAAGAAATCCCATCGGGTTGTCGGCTTGTTTGGAACGGTCTGTGGCATCTAGGACGACAGATATCTCGGCACCAAAAACAGGCTTGATGCCAGCCTTTTTGCAGTGCTTGGAGAATGCGACGTGGCCCCATGTTCCTGTGTCGCATATCCCAACAGCCTTGCCTTCAAAACACTCAACAACCTTTTGTATGGGGCCGTATGCCTTGCGGAACGAATACTCTGTGCGTGTCTTGAGGTTCAACATTTATATGTGTCCTTCCTTTGCGTACCACTCGATTATTCTGAGTGTGGCTTCAACGTCGTTGATCGACCTGTGAGCACCTTCTATTTTCTCTTCGAAGAGCTCTTCATATATGTCGCCCAGCTTGCGCATCTTCCCCCAGACTCTCTGACCAACCTCAACTGTGCAGGTGTGCTCATAAGGCCAAGGGAAGCTGGTGACTTTGTCTAGCCGTTCAAGCTCGAATTTCAAGATCTTTCTGTCGAAGCCAAGATTGTGGGCAAACATGCGCTTGGTTCCCAAAAAGAATTCATTCAATCTGTCGAGGTGTGCGATGAATGGCTTTTCGTCTTTGAGCATGTCGTCGGTTATGCCTGTGATCTTGGTGATCTTTGGGTCGAGCAGGTGCTTGGGGTTGCAAAAGAATTCAAGGCGATCAACCTCAATGAGCTCTTCAGTAAGCTTGATCGCACCGAATTCAATGATCTTGGGCTGCATGTCAAGATCAGAACCTTCAGCCTTTGGCAGACCTGTTGTTTCTAGGTCAAATACTATTAGCATCTTTATTTATCCTAACGATGAATTTCAGGTCAACGCCCAATATGTTCTTCGTGTCGAATATGACGTAATTGTAAGAGCGTTTTCCTGCGATGACGGGATTGGTGTGGGAGTCGGTGAAAACTTCTTGCGCCACTTCGATATCACGGTTCGCGAAGAATGCTCGCCAATGCAAAAGATCTTCTGCACTGCAATGCATCCCTAGGTGGCTGACTGTGTTTCTTTCTCCTCTCGAGTCAACCCAATTAGGGCCAGAGGTATAATCCAGAACCTCGAATTCTTTCCCAGAGAACAGGTCATAGTTGAAAGACAAGTCAGCTTCGTTGGTGTCGCGAACACCGAAAACATTGCCAGTTGCGACAACGTGATCTTCAGACCATTCGGTTGCCCCAATCTCTGACAGCAGCTTCTTTGCTGCGATGGGATCTTTCGGGACGATTGCTATTTGTTCAATTTGGAATTTCATATCAGGCTCCATATGGAAGGATGCACCCAGTCAGGTACTTGTGGTGGTCTTTGTCTTGCAAGAGATAGGCCAAGAATTCAGCCAGTCTTTCTGGTGGAGTTTCTTCCCCTGCCAAAAGGCCATTGAGTTGATACTGCTGGGCATGCTCTTTGGTCCAGCCACGAGTGGCAACCACTTGGTTGTCGATGTCATCACTCATGCCAGTGCCGGAGAGTTTGTTAGGGGCTATCCCGAAAACTGTTATGCCATGCTTCTTGGTCAGCTCTCTGGCCAGCTGCAAAGTCATGATGTGAGCCGCACCTTTGGACGCATTGTAGGCCAACGAACAAGTCATGGGCATGTGGGCTGCATTGCTGACGATGTTGACAACTGTGCCTTTGCTTTTGATCAGTCCTGGCAAGCAAGCCTTGGTCATCATGTAGATGCCTTTGGCGTTGGTGTCCATGACTTTGTCCCAGTCTGATTCCTCGAAGTTTTCCAGCCAGTCGATTATGTTGACGCCAGCATTGTTTATCAACACGTCAATTTTTTGACGCCAGACGTCAGAAATGTCTGGACTACGGACATCCCTGCCGTCCTCAAGATTGAAGCTGATCACTTTGTGGCCTTGGCTTACCAGCTTTTCTTTCATTGCCTTGCCCAAGCCTTTGCCTGTGCCTGTGATTAAAATGTTGCTCACTTTTTCTCCTCCTTGATGAGATATTCAACCATGGCCGCATAAACGGCTGCATCATGAATTGAGTCTTTGTGTTTCAGATTGCTGTTTGCGAACCTAGTGATCTTGACGATCATCAACTCAAACAGGTGCCAGCTGTTGTAATCGCTGACTGTGTTGAGCTGCACCCCATTGGGGAACAAGCTGATCATCACTTCTCCGACAGCCTTGTAGTTGTCGCCGTAGACTTTGTTGCGCTCTCGGAATGTCTCTGCCATCTCTTGCAGGATGTCTGCTGGGTCTTTAGGACTGCTCACCTTCGGCTCTCCCTTCTTGATATGCTGCATCGACGGATTCGTCGTGCTCGTTGGACTTTTTGAAAGCCTCCTCCAGTGACATCCGCAGGGCAGGACTCAGGTCAAAAAGCCTTGCTACTTTCTCTCTGTCGAATTCAATGTCGTTGCCAACCAGTCTGAGCTCCATCAGAAATTTCCCTCCTGAACCTGCAGGCAAGTTATGCCTTCATCCCTCCACATATCAACGCAGACTTTGCGGTCTTCCAGAGCAAACCAGACTTGTTCTTTTTTGTAGTTGACATTGAACAATTCACGCTTCACAATGTCGTCTCTGCGCTTGTCACCTGCTGGTCTCATCAACAGGTGGTCGAATGGGATATCATTCATGTTGAGCCAACTCATGGTCACATTCCTAAATGATTCATCCCGAGCAGTCATGATCACAATCCAAGTCCACTTAGGCAGATTGCGCACCAACTCAGCAACAGCATCAATCGGCTCGTCATCCTTGCTGGCTGCATTGAATGCGTCATAATCTCCTGACTCATACAAATGGAATCTGTGACGGCAATCAGCTAAAGTGCCGTCAATGTCTACAATCACTGCACCGTCCCGAACCATTCTGGAGCCTCCTTGTTTTTCCAAGTTGCAAACCTTGCCTTGGCACCATTGTAATACTTCCGGTATGCCTCAACAGTGCAGTCTGACTTGTATTCATCAGGCATGCACTGAGGTGGTTCGCGCCATATCAAACGATTGATCCACATTGGAGATATAGACAAGAATGGAGCCAGACCCATTGACTTGTGAGTCTTGCCGTATCGCTTGGTGTATTCCAAGCCAAGCTGAACATACAATCCGCAAGTCCACCAGTAGTGGGCAGAGCTCTCCCGCACCCAAACAGCTGATGGGTGGTTCTTATGAGTTGACTTATACAAGCCAAACTTGTCAGCCCAATAGTTGCCATCAAGCTCTCTGTGAGCTGTGGACAAAAGCTGGGCAGTCTCGAGGATCATCTTGACGCAATGTTTGTCGCAGTGCATCTGAGCAGCCCTAACAGGACTGTGATCTAAATAAAAGATATTCATGCCATTTCCTTTCTCAGCACGGTTATTATACTTCCCCTGTGCGGGGAAGTAAATCATCATTTCTCGAACAATCCTTTAAATGTTTTCTTGAAGCCATTGACTATTGATAGCTCGTCTTTTTCGAAGTCTTCTGGATCTTCGAAAGCAGCATCCTCAACAACATAGTCGACTGGCATGGGTTTGTCGTCAGTCAGCTTGCAAGACTCGTGATAAAGAATGTAGGTTACTTGGTGGCGTTTGAGGTTATACTTCTCAACAAGCTCTCTGACAGTCATGTGCTTTTTGGCTTCCCGAACAGCAATTATCAAGTCATCTTCATATCTATTGCTCATGGCTTATTCAGAGCCTTTCCCATTGATGGTGCTGCCCACTGAGTGGGGGTCAAGAAAGGTTCTGCCCACGGATGCACCGCAACAACAGCTTCAACCATTAGCTTGAAAACTTGTTGATATTCACCTTGAGCTCTTGGGCTGAGGCGTGACTTGGCCATCTCACTCAATGTGCGCAAGTTAAACTTGGCGACAATGTTTGTGTGGATGTTGGTTGGCAGGATGCCACGTGCATCTTCTGCGGGAACAAACTTACGGAGCTTTTGATATGCGTCGGCAATATCAGTCATTGCTTTGTCATATTCTTCCAGAGCCTCTGCATGTTGTTCAATGCGCTCTGGAACGTAATAGCTGAAGCCAAACATGTCAACTGTGCGCTGAGATTGTTGGGCGTATGAGGCTTGGCGTGTCCGAACGAACTGATGGGTGAACCCACGGCTGACGTCACGTATGTTGAATGTGTAGTCAATGAATTCCCAAGACGAGCGGATTGTCTGGAGCATGTAGTCCAGCTCCTCCTGCTTCTTTGTTTCAGACCAGTCGGCAATTTTGCTATAGGCGTCCTCATCGTCCATAAGCCTTGTGTTCTTGGTGAACAACAACAGGTCCACAGCGTCAGAGGTATAATTTACGAGTTCCACTTTCATTGATTTTCTCCTTTCTGAGAGTGCATCCATCGGGCGTAGTCAGACTTCCCCCGAATGAATTCTTCGACAACTTTGATGTCGTCGACCACATCGTCCAGCAAGATCTGTCGCCATGTTGCGAACCTGCCAACTGAATAGATGTTGTGTTGGGTGGTCATTTGGAAAATGAATTCTTTCCGCAGACGCTCATCGATCGGGCGGATCTTGCCGTACTCTTGAGTCGATGAGGTGATGTTGGTTATCTTCCTAGGCCTGAACCCGAAGTCATCCATCAGGATGCTCATAATGTGGGGTGCTGGTTTTGAGTCTATTGGCATAGCAGCCTCACAGATCACAACATTTCCAATAACTGAAACTCTGTAGTGTGGGACAGTCGGGTCTGGGTAATAAATGGTCTGGTATATATCACAATCAGGCTGGTCAATGGTTGCGCGGATGGTGTATATTTTTTGCTTGGGAAAGTCTGGGATCTCGTCCCAACCGACGATCTTCATCAACACTGGCATTGGTATGGTCGAGATGATTGGTCCGGAAGTGTTGGCGATTGAGTATTCGGACAAGCTCATGTTGTAAGATATTTCTGCGCCCATGGACATGTCTCTGATCAGGTGCCATGGGGCAATGTAGCGTGATGCTGCGGAGAGGTTGTTGATGGATCGGCTCATGATTGAGCCTGTGACCTTTTGGGAATACATGTTGCTCAGGAACAGGTTTGGCTCAGTGGTGATCTTGCCATCGTACTTGATTGCCTTGGTCACATGCACCTTCTTGAAAGGGATGCCGCAAGCTGTGCCAGCCTTGTCGCTGCGGAAGCGCAACAGTGCACCATGGTTGTTGGGCAGGGAGCCTTGGGCCTCAAACACAGTTGGGCTCATCCCCCTCAACATATTAGCTGCCAGCAAACCTGCCAGACCTGCTCCATAAATAGCTACCATTATTCCTCCAACATTTTTCTCAGTTTGCGTTCGGCTCTCTTCGCCGCTGCATGGGTTGTTATTGCCTGTGGCACGGATTGTTCAATCGGAAATATACAGGCATTAAGCGAAGCGAGCAAGATAAGAATTTCTTGCTCGCTGAGTTTTGGCTTATAGCAATCTTTGCAGGTCATATCAGCTCGATGCGTCCTTTTTTAATGTCATGGGCAACATCTTCTCTGACGCCACCTTTGGTGCTCCAGCCAGCAGCGTTGGCAACCAGATCTTCGTAGCTGCCACCAGAGACGTAAAGGCTATATGTCTTGTGGGCACGAGTGCCTTCCTTGCGAGGATTGTCAAGCTCAATCACGCGGATTGTCTTGCCAGCGAATGCACCACGAGCCTTGGTTGGCATTGGTGGGGTGATGTCAGTGGTTGTGACGACAATCTCGGAGAGAGCACCTTTGATGGCTGGCGCTGACTTGTCTGCAGGGAGACCGAGTGGTGTCATTCCTGGGAGTGCAGCAACCTGTGGGGTTGGCTTGGAGGTTACTTTGGTGCCTTTGATGACTAGTGTTCTGCCAGTGTCGACGTGCAGATCAGCAATCGCAGCCATGTAACGACGAGCAGCAGTCTTGTTGTCAGCGAATTTCTTGACAGGCTTAGGGGAGACTTCGTTGAAAGCGTCCACAAGGATCTTGCCTGTGATGTTGCGGTCAGCCAGCAGCTCTTCAGCAGAGGTGAAGAGGATCGCGCCGTTGCCTTGCGACTGTGCAACTTTGCTGCTAACGTAAGCTTTGACGACGAGGCTCTTGATGTTCAGGGCGAAGGTTGGGTTGTTCATGTCATTTCCTTTCTCAGTTGACAATCGTAGTATCGCTGATGTTGCAGGAGAAGGCAACAATAAAATTCAATTTTGACCATAATAATTTTTCTCTCAATGTTTCCAATGCTTTACTCATAGCTGATAGTGCATCAAATTGCGAGGCCGAACTATGAAAAGGTTCTCTTTGGCTCTGGTCAATGCCACATACCACACTCTATTCTCTTCGTCGGTGTGTGAGTTCTCCCAGCTGAGACGCCCCATGTCGGTGGTCAATACCACATTGTCAGCCTCACCACCTTTGGACTGGTGGATTGTTGAGATTGATATTCTTGGCTTGTCTGAAAACTTCTCTCCATTGCGTAGGCAAGACCGCAAGTATTCCCTTTCATCTGGTGCGATGCCTTTCAGAATAGTCATCCAATCTAGGTTCTTTGCCTCGTCTGGCAGTCCCAGATCATTGAGGTCATAAGACTCTTTTTTAGGCAGCTCAACTGTGAAAGAGAAAAACTTGATAATGTTTTTGGCTTCATGCAAAGTCAGGGGCTTGCCAGACCGCAACCTTTGCCAACTCAAGATTGCCTTGGTCTCTTCGTTGTCTAAAGAGTGCTTGCCATTCAACAGGTATGCATAGCCTTGTTGCCTTGCGGATTGCTTGAACCTGTTGAGCAGGTACTTGCTGCGGCTGAGACACATCCACGTCCCATGCCCAGAGAAGTCAGCTTGTTGCTCGTCTGCCACCCACTCAACGGAACCTTGTTGTTGGCGTGGTGACCATGGTTTGTCGTACCTGCTCTTGATTCGGCCGACAACCTCTAACGCAAGATTGTGCACAGACTTGGGGATGCGGTAGCTTTGGGGCAGCACTATCCGCTCTCCCTTCAAAGACAGGAATTTGGAAACATCTGCCCCTGCCCAACCAAAGATGGCTTGGTCGTCGTCTCCTGCGATGTAGACTTCTGAGGCTTGGCTGCTGGCTAAGATTGCCATGCGGTATTGCAATGAGCTCAAGTCTTGCGCCTCGTCGAATATGCAGATGTCAACTGGCAGTGCTGAATTGTATTGCTCCAACATGTCAGTGAAGTCTAATAGGCCATTGTCCTCTTTATATACGCGCATGGCAGAATCATATTGCCGCACCGCATGCAGAGTCAGGTCATTGATCTTAGAGAGTTGATGTTGTTTGTCGACTGTGCGTAGGCCAACTCTGGCCAGAGACTCAACTCTTGAGCATTTGTCCCCCAAGCCATCACCAGTGTGAATGCCAAGATCTTCATCATATATGCCTTTAAACTCTATGCCCATGGCCTTGCCAAATTTGCGATAGTGGTTATTGGTCATTACCTCATCTCGCTGCAATCCTAGTTCTTTGAAGGCCAAAGAGTGCAATGTCCGGAAGTATGGGAACCTTCCTTCATCGAAGCCAAACTGATCCATTGCACGCTCTGCAGCTTCGTGGGCTGCTTTGCGTGTGAATGCTAGGTAGGCAATGCGCTCTGGGGGAATGCCGCGTTTGAGTGCGTCCTCAACTATCCCCAGAAGCTTCGTTGTCTTGCCCGTGCCTGGAGGTCCGAGGATGATCTGGACTTTCCTCATGATATTCTATTCCTTTCTCAAAGAGCTCTGTGAAGCATGAGTCGCAGTCGACTGTTGTGCGCAATGCCAGTTGGTGGAGGTGCCATTTTCTGTAAACCTTGCCACGTGTGTATTGACCGCAAAAATCACAAGCAACAGCCTCTTCATAATGGTATGCTTCTGGTCTGGGTTGCAGGTTCCTTTCAAGGATCTCCGCAAACTTGGCCTTGGCTAATTTATTCTTTTCCAGCAGCATCTTCTCCCCCTAAAACTTTCTTGGCTGTCATGTAAACTACAAAAAGCTCTTTTGTCAACTCAGCAAGCCTCTCCTTCAGCTCGCGATTCTCTTCGCAGACTCTTTCATATTCATGCCGATGTATCAATTTCAGATCCTCCAAATTCCACTTTGTCATATCAGAATTCCTCAGTCACACTGCTTGGTATTGCCAAGTCATCGTCGTCTTGATAAAAGTCTGGAGCAGGAACAGACCAAACTTTCACTGGCTTAGACTTGATTCGGAATGCCTTGCGGTCACCACCCACAGTCCTAAGCCAAGACCAGACTTGGTGCTGGGATGGATATCGGAACCTCCTAGCCTCAAGATAAATAAATAGGTCTTCTGATCGGAAGTAAACCTTCCCATCGTCAATGTCGTGCCATGGCTTGCCATTCATGATCTCGTCTCTTTGACGAGCTTGGACTTTGCCAGTCAGGAAGCTGTCGAGCATCTTTTCAAATTGGCCTTGGGGTGATGCATCGTCTGGGTCCAAGATCACTTCAACACTGGTCAGCAGCTCATTGATGCGCTGTTCCCAACGCTGTCCTGGCATTGTGCTCGGACACTTGTTGAGCTTTTCAACACACAGCTTTTGCAGCTGGCGTTGATCAAGAAGCTGCTGGGTCGTGACTTCTATGCGCTCACCACCTATCTCGATGTACCATCGCACGGATTGTCTGTTTTCGGTTTCGTACTTGGTGATGGCGTCTATCTCTATGGCTTGACCGCCACCAATGCCTCCAATGCCAAACTCTCGCTTCATGCACTTGGACTTCTCGCAATAGTTGCAAATTGGAGATTGCTTGCAAGTGTAGGCATAATCTTTTTTGCTGACAGACTTGATCAGGCCATTGACTTCACCAGAGGGCAGGGGTTCGCTCATGCTTTCGTAGTTGAACCTCATCAGATCTTCTTGCCAATCGTCAGGGTTCTTCTTGCGATAATAAACGCCCACATTGAACAAAGAAATGTTTCGTCCACCTTCTGGGAAGCCCATGGTCATTATGTGTTGAAGGCATGGTGGACCATCCTCAAACTTGTTCGTCAAGTCAGGCTTAAAATTATCCAAAGCCTCATAGGTGGTTCGCTTCTTCTCCGCAAGATCTAAAAACTTTTTCAGGTTGAGCTTTTTGCCTTCATGGATTGCATGCCGCTCAGACTTGTCGCCATCCCAATAACACAGGTTGATCCAGTTGCCACGATCACGTTCGTTTGCGCGACCTATTTGCTTGGGGAAAACTTCAGCGCCACCGTACCCTAGCCCAGCTGCAAACTCATTGAGCTTGGCGACCATGTCAATGGCTGCTATGGCAGGCTCGCAAAACAAATACAAGTGTGCGCCACCAGACTTCGACCTGCACAGCACCAATGGGGTGGCGCGTATCTTTTCTTCCAGTGCCTCTAAACTCTCGTTGAGCTTTACGTCACCTCGGATGTCAATGTCAATCACCCCAAAATTGCATGAGTTGTTCTCTCGCAACATGATGATGCCTAGGATGTAGTCGCCACCATTCAGGTGTGACTCAAAATTGGCTTGGGTGGCTGGCTCGCTTATGGTCAATGCACGGCCCGACATCTTGCCGTCTGCTTCTGTCTTCTGAACTCGATATTGTCCATGTGCGTGTTCGTAACCACGGAACAGCTTCATGAATCTTTTTGTGTCCTGCATCTTCTTCCTTTCTGACTCGTCGGCAAGCTGCATTTGTGGTGCAGCTTGCCTAACAACCAGTCGGTTGTTTTAGAACGGCACCTCGTCCTCATTGACAGTGCCTGTTGGCTTAAGAATGCCAGATGCGACCTGTTGCTTGAAGTCACGTGCAGCCAAGTAAATAGCAGTGCCATTGGGATTGTTTTTCAAGATGCCGCCAGACTTAGCGTCAAACTTCATCTTCACATTCCAACCAAACCAAGAGCCTTGATCATTTTCTTCTGGGACTGTGGACAGCGTGTAGGCGTTCCAGAACATCGCAGGATTGATTGTGCCTCCACCTTGTGGGTGAGGAACCTGCAGACGGTTGATCATTGAGTTCCATTGGCGTGCACGCTTCAACTGAGACTTGCTCATTGAAAGCATTGCTGGGGAATAGTTTCCATCATCCTCAACAACATACACAAAATATTCGCCTGTGGGAACAATCTCATTGCCTTCGTCGGTGAGGTATTCACCGCGACTGCCACGAGTGCAATTGTCTAAGCATGAGCTGTCCGAGCCATGGTCATTTACCAAGCCACCACGATCCGCTTTCCACTCGATATGGGCGCGACGATAACTGATCGGAACCACTGTGATCCCAAACTCTCCATCATAGACTTCGTTGGCAACATTGTCATAGATGTGACCAGCTTCAGCCCCAACAACATATGCGCCATCACGCTTGTTGATCTGCGGGGACATTTGTTGCAGGATGGACAGACGTGGGATCATCATGTCGTCTTTGGACATTCCCTCGCTGGCTGTTCCTGCATCCTCAAGCAACATGTCCATGAGCACGACGTTGCTTTCTTCTTTTTTCGCTAATTCTTTCTTCGCCATTAGATTATCTCCTGATGTTGGCTGCACGACCTGTGTAAACTCTGAACAGGTCTAGGGGGATGTCTTTGCCTTCGCTCAAACGCTCTTTGATAAAGCTGTTGAGTGAGGACGGGTGGACACCAATCGCACGCTTGTAATAAAGTTGACGTTCACGCAGCTCTTGTGTGAAGGCATTGCATTCGTCATCTTCATTGCGCCCAAACTGGACCTCAACATTGCTCTTGATTAAGTCAGCAGCACCATTGCCGCGCAACCACTCAAAGCATTGTTGTTGCCGTATCGCAAGCTCGTCTTGGGTGTCACCTTTGGCACGTGCGATTGCACCTGCGCTCGGGACTGAGCCTGTGATAACATCTTTGATCTCCACCTTGGCACCATTGGTGAGGGTGAATTCTTTGATGTTCAGTTCTTGCATCAAATCAGGCAAGTCTTGTTCGGCGATTGCTTTTAGATCCAGCTTTCTGTTCTTCAACAGCATCTCAAGATTATCACACTCAGCTTGAATGTTAAACATCTTTTGAGCCATATCAGAAATTGCACCTAATTCATTGGACGCAGGTGCCACGTCCTCCAGCAGATCTACTTGCTCTTTCATGTTAAGCCTTTCTCATTTCGAGGGCAACAGGCATATACCAACCTTTACGCCGATCCCTGTCTCCCTCCTCAAAATTGCGCTCCCAACGTAGGATGCGCACGACTGGTGACATTTCTGATGCGATCATGCAGCACACCATCACAGCAATAGGGTCACCACCTCCTGGCCACAGGATGTAATCCTCTGCCCCGAAATCTTTCATAATACGACGAGCTTTTTGGATGGATGGTCCTGGGACAAACTGTGGCTTGTCCTCGGGCTCAAACACAATCTCCAACGCACCATAACGTGATGCGTCACTCAAGTCAGGAGTCCATCCAAACTTGTTTTCTCTAGGTCGATTGACGACGTAAACTTTAGGCATAAAGTGTCCTTTCTCAGTGAGCCCTAACTATGCCTGCAAAGAATCCAAAAGAAAACAAGAAAATTTCAAATAAAGCTCTCGTTGTGCGAAAAAGAAAAATTGTTGTTTGATAACAACAGCGTTCCCAACGAACCCAATGTTTTCGTTGCAGTTGTTTTCTGACCCGTCCTTTTCTACTTTACTATAAGGGAATATTTCAGGTTATTTTTTTGTTGTTCAAAATCAGCAAAAGACTGGGAACGTGGGTTACGAATCTTGCAAGCCATTGGAAACAAATAACAATAGTGGTTTCCAGAGTCGTGTTTTGGTTGGGGTTGAGAACCCAGATACTGGGAACCTTCTGCAAGTGTTTGGAAACATTGGGAATCTTTTTTGTTGCCTTATTCGTGGACTTCAGGCATAGTACAATTAAGAAATGAGAAAGGAACTGAGATGACTTATCAAGAAACTTTCATCAAAGAGCTCAAGGAAGATTATGGGTTCGCATTTGATTGTGCTGAGCTGGACGATAAAATTGATGACGCTCTGCGTGTTGAAGATTTTGATACAGCGGATGCGATTCAAGAGAAGTTAAATGCGGCTCAAAATAAATATTATGAACTTCAGGATCGTTCTGATGCGATGTTGAAAAAGATCAAAAAAGATTTTCACGGAGATTACGACCTCGTCGCAACCATGATCGAAGACAATGCTGCGGAGACTTGGATTGACAATGGTGGCACAGACGAAATCTCTGAGATTGTTCGCAATGCATTCATTTGGCACATAATTGCTTTGAGCTATGACACTGCTGCTTCACTTCATTCTGACCTTTGAGAAAGGAACTGCTTATGTTTAATCGCAACGACAAGATCATCATCCGTGATGAGGATTGTTTTTACTTCGGTCGCAAGGCCACAGTTGTTTGTGCCACTGATTGGGCTGGCGTCTGGAATGTTCGTCTTGGCCCTGAAGATGCTGGGCAGGTTTCTGGGTTGTTCATTGCGATGAACCAAAAGCACATGGAGTTGTCCCAATGAGTGGGGCAACAGCCGCTGAGTTCGCCAAGTGGACATCCATGGCGAAGAAGTGCACTGACGATGAGTTGGCTTTTGTCATTCAAGATTGTCGTGAAGCTGGGGAAGCAATGCGTGGTTGGAATCCTGAAAAGGAAAACTATTACGCCGACCAGCGTATGACTTACTCGGATGAGATGCGTCGTCGTCAAAAGCGTGATCCTTTCGCTTTTGCTAAGTTCTTCAACAATGGAGTTTTCGTTGGGTCTGTTCAAGAAAGAGGATAAGCCTCTAATCATGGATTGTTATACGCATTCAACATATGCGTATAACCACGCCAAAATATCTGAAGGCAAAAACCACATCCCTGACTGGTGGAAAGACACGCCAAAAACGTGCCCCAAAGGTGCAACAATAAAAAATTGCAGGGCATTCTCAGAATATTACGGCAAAGGAATTGTGGTGCCTCTTTGGGGAGAGCTTGAGGTAAAAGTCACTTCGATTGAAGAAAACAAATATGAGTGGAGATTTTCAAACAAAGATTTTAACACTGAGCAGCATGCTGGCGAACAGTTTGAAGGCTTCTCGCAAAACAAAAGACACAGCATCAAACTGGTCTCTGTCTGGGCAATAAAAATGCGGGAAATGATATATTTTAGCTACACCCAACCAACATGGAGCCAAAGAGACTTTTTTGAACATTTCACTCTTTTGCCAGGAATATTAGAGTTTAAAAACCAATCATCTCTCGAAATGAATTACCTTGTTTGCCCAAAGAAAGAAGAAGTGACATTCAGAGTCCCACCTCTGACCCCAATGGCTATTATGCATCCAATGACTGAGAGAAAAATAGAAATCAGACATCACCTCATAAGCAAAGAAGACTTCTCAGAATCAATATTAAATTACGGTGCTGGGATGGTTTTTCGAGATGATCCTATGCCTTTGTTTTATAAAAACAGAAAGAAATTTTGGGATAGGGCTGATAAAATAAATGATGCACCATTAAAAGGGACAGCCAAATGAGTCCTGAACAACAACGCCAAGAGCTGTTGCGCCAACAACAAGAGGTCAGGAGGCAGCTGCGAATAATGCACGCTGTCCATGACGCTAATCTTTTTCTGGCTAGAGCTGTTGCTTTTGTTAACAAAAAAGAGTAGCTTGTTTTCATTCATACTACTTTCTCCCAGCTCCCCTCCATCTGGCTAGGTTTCGCACTGCAAAGATGGAGGGTTTCTTTTTGCCCAAAGATCAGCGATAGTTGGCTCAGTTATTTTCCAGTTGACCACTGCAAGCAAGGTTGAAAGGCTAAAGAAAATGAGCAAAGAGAAGAAAAAATTAGGCCGTCCTCCCAAGCCCAAGGAGCCGAAGACCATAGTGCAGAGGCCAATAAACAATGGCCCACCAGTTAAGCCAGAGGCATGGGACGGCAAATTCAAGTCAGTTGAGCCAATGGCCAAACAAAAGGCTTCTCGTGGTCGACAAAACAAATACAAGTGGAACCACAACGCAACAATCAACTGGATCATGGGCCAAGCTGACCCTGTCGGGTTCCTTTCGGCTGTCATGTCTGGCAAAGAGATGTTCCCTGTTTACGTTAAGGATGCAGACGGTCTGGCCACAAAGGCTGGAGCCATAGCTGCTGACCCAGAGTTGCGTGTCATGGCGGCAAAGACTCTCCTCGGCAAATGCGTACCAGACCTGAAGGCTGTGGAGGTCAAAGCCCAGATTGAAGAGCGTAAAGTATTAGACATCAGCAGACTTTCCGGAGACGACCTAAATGCAATTGAAAGAGTTCTTGAGCACGCTATCACTGACAGAGATCCGAGCGGAGAAGATGAAGAGATCTTTGAAGGAGTTTACCAAGAGCTCATGGCCGACGATTGAGCCAGGATCTGACTTCAATGACAACTGGCACCTCGATGCAATCTCTGAGCACCTGCAGGCTGTTGTTGAGGGTGACATCAAGCGTCTGATCATCAACATCCCTCCGAGACACATGAAGTCTATCTCAGTCGCGGTCACGATGCCAGCTTGGACTTGGACGTTCGCTCCTGCAAAGAAATTCCTTTACGCTTCTTATGCTTCCGGACTCTCGATTCGAGACAGCGTCAAGTGTCGAAGGTTGATTGACAGCCCATGGTACAAAACTCATTTTGGAGAGTCTTTCCGATTGACTGGTGACCAGAACCAGAAGCAGCGGTTCGAGAATGACCGCACTGGCCAAAGGATCGCAACCTCGGTGGATGGTGCATTGACTGGGGAGGGTGGCGACATAATCGTGATTGACGACCCACACAATGTTCGGGAGGCAGATTCCTCAGCAGTCCGAGAGGGTGTTCTGGAATGGTGGGACCAAGCCATGCAGTCACGGTTCAACGATCCCAAGACTGGTGCATTCGTCGTTATCATGCAAAGAGTGCACGAGGGAGACTTAACAGGACACATACTGGCCAATGAGATGGACAACGAGTGGGACCATCTGTGCTTGCCAGCCAGATACGAGGTTGGCCACCCGACTGCAACAAGATCAAGTCTCGGGTTCACAGACCCACGCACCAAAGAAGGAGAGTTGCTTTGGCCAAACCGAATTGATGACAAGACTTTGTCCAATCTTGAGAGAAGCCTCGGGTCATATGCTTCAGCCGGACAGCTGCAACAAAGGCCAGCCCCAAAAGGTGGTGGGATCTTGAAGTCAGAGTGGTGGGTTCCATGGGAGAGCAAAGAGCTCCCAGAGATTGAATATGTCTTGCAGTCTTGGGACACAGCCTTCAGCGTCAAAGAGAAATCATCTTATTCTGCGCGCACAACGTGGGGTGTTTTCCGACACAGAGGAGCAATGTGCGCAATCGTCCTTGAGGCTTGGTGGGATCGTGTTACTTACCCAGAGCTGCGCAAGATCGCTCAAGAGTCGTATGAAGAGTATGATCCGGATGCTGTGTTGATCGAGAAGAAGGCTTCTGGCCAGAGTTTGCTGCAAGATTTGCGCATGGCTGGCATCCCCGTAATTGAGTATTCTCCAGACAGAGATAAGCAAGCTCGTGCCCATGCAAGCTCCGCATTATTAGAGGATGGAAGAATTTACTTTCCAAAAGACAAGAAGTGGGCTAAAAATTTAATTGATATCTGTGCTGCATTCCCAGCGGTTGAGAATGACGACATAGTTGACACGTGCACGCAAGCGTGGTTGAGATTGCGCAAAGGCTGGTTTGTCACCCATTCAGGTGACTATGAAGATGAAGACGAGCCAATGAGGAAAAGGTTGACGATGTATGGCTGAACCTGTTATTCCATTCGCAGAAGGCTCTCCCCCTGATGAGCTGCAAGTTGAGACTTTGCCTGATGGTGATGTGTTGATTGGTGATCCTATCTTGGACACCATCGAAGATTCAGACAGCAACTTCGACATAAACTTGGCTGAGGATCTTGATGAGAGAGAGGCTTCTCGCAAGGCTGGCATCCTCACAGGATATTTCGAGAACGATGAGCAAGCTCGTTCTGAATGGAAAGAACGCTACAAACAAGGTCTGATGACACTCGACCCAGAAGGTGGCATGGACGAGAACGAAGAAGAGCGAGCTGTTCGTGGTCTCAGCACAGTCGTTCATCCGTTGATCGCAGAAGCTGCCACCCAGTTCAACGCCAAAGCCATCGCAGAGCTTTATCCAGCTGGCGGTCCAGTCAAGACCACCATCATCGGCGAACCAAACGAAGAGACAGAGAACCAAGCACGTCGCGTCAAAGAATTCATGAACTACCAGATCATGGAGCAGATGCCAGAATACTTCCCAGACCTTGACCAGATGTTATTTCACCTGCCATTGGTTGGCCAGACATTCAAGAAGGTTTGGTGGGATGCAAACTTGGAACGCCAATGCAGCCAGTTTGTCAAAGCTGAAGATTTTGTTGTTGCACCAGAGAGCAAAGATCTTCACACCTCCCCACGCTACACCCACATCATCAAGATGCCAAAAAACGACTACAACAGATATGTCGCGGCTGGTTGGTACCTCCCGACAGAATACACTGGTGATGGGGCTGATGACGATGATGGGTTCACAAGCCAGCAGATCGAAGGCATAGACAAAGACGACGACTCTGACGATGATGTTATGACTCTTTTGGAGATGCATTGTTATGAGGCTTTTGAGGGCATCGACGGGATTGAGGACGAAGAGTCTGAGAATCTGGTCATGTTGCCTTACGTCATCACCATTGACTATGACTCTGAGAAGATCGTCGCCATCCGCAGGAACTGGGATGAAGACGACGAGGACAAAAAGCGCAGAGATTGGTTCGTCAGCTATAAGTTCTTGCCTGGATTGGGATTTTACGGTTTCGGCCTGTACCACATGATCGGCGGTTTGGGCAGAGCAGCCACAGGCTCTTTGCGTGCACTTTTGGACTCCGCAGCCTTTGCGAATATGCAAGGTGGCTTCAAGCTGAAGGGCAGAGTCAGCGGTGGAGACATCGACATCAATCCTGGAGAGTTCGTTGATCTGGACGCTACGGTTGATGATGTCAACAAAGCAATCATGCCATTGCCGTTCAAAGAACCAAGCCAGTCGTTATTCAACCTACTCGGATTCATCGTGCAGGCTGGCCAAAGGTTCGCTTCGACTTCTGACCTCAATGTTGGGGACGTCAACCCGAATGCACCTGTTGGGTCGACTGTCGCCCTGATTGAGCAAGGCTCCAAGTCATTCAGCGCAATCCATAAGCGTCTGCATTATGCCCAAGGCCAAGAGTTCAAGCTGCTAGCCAAGCTGAATGCAGAGCACCTCGAAGAGTCGTTCCAGTTTTCGGTTGCTGGCTCCAGCGAGACAATCTTTGCGGCTGACTTTGACGATCGTGTTGACATCGTCCCAGTTTCTGACCCCAACATCTTCAGCACTGCCCAGAGGATCGCTCAGGCCCAAGCAATCTTGCAGATGGCTCAGTCAGCTCCGCAGCTGCATGATCTTTACGAAGCCTACAAGCGAATGTATGAGGCAATCAGGATTCCTAACATTGACGAGATCTTGAAGAAGCCAGAAGAGGCTCCGAGGACAGACCCAATCGACGAGAACATGTCAATCATGTATGGCAAGCCAATCAAGGCTTTCCCAGAGCAAGATCACGAAGCCCACATTGCGGTGCACATCCAATTCATGCAAGATCCTTCATTGGCTGGCAACCCAGCAGCCAAGACCATGCAACCTATATTGATTGCGCATGTTGCCGAGCACGTTGCGTTGTTGTATCGTCAGCGCATGGAGGCCAGCATCAACATGCCGCTGCCACCATTGCCGAATCTCAGAGACCCAAAGTTCGCCATGAAAGATATCGATCCAGAGATGGACATGTTAATATCTCAGCGTGCGGCTCAGGTTGTGGCAGCAGCTCCGCAGATGCAACCGATCAAGGCTCTGCAAGCTGCAGGCCAACAAGGCGGTCAACAGAATCCTCTGCAATATGCTCAACAGCTCGCACAGCTGGAGGCTCAAGCTCTTCAACAACGCACTCAATCCGAGATTGCCGCAGATCAAGCCAAGGCCAAGTCAGACATCGAGATCGATCAGGCCAAGGCTCGCCAGAACATGCAGATACAAGCTGCCAAGGTTCAAGCAGAGCTGGAAGGCAAGGTTCAAAAGCTCCAAGCAGAGCTTCAGATAGAACGAGAAAAGAATGCAGCCAAAATTCAGATGGAGGCTATGAAGAGTGAACTTTAAAGGCAACATACTGCCCATGGGTCCAATTGACCCAACCAAGTTCTCTGGCCAAACAACTGTCGCAGGAGCACCTCCCAATGCGGTTTCTCCTCCCAGTCCCGCAGCACCTGCGGCAGACCCAATGATGGAATATTTGAAAAACAAGGTCGAAGAGATCCGAGCAAGAGCCCAAGGACCAAACATGGGTGCGCTGGAGTCTTTCATGTCCGGAATGCC
>Ga0209634_1001000_pt1 | contig 21301 bp, 17 predicted proteins | sample LinPmetageLP40_FD_184043 | JGI IMG/M metagenome (GOLD analysis project Ga0209634, IMG submission 184043) | Marine viral communities from the Pacific Ocean - LP-40 (SPAdes) (version 2) | ecosystem: Environmental > Aquatic > Marine > Oceanic | place: Pacific Ocean | collected 2010-08-26 | reverse complement strand
GGAGTATATCTGGATCACAAAATACAGGTATAAGTCATGGCGAAGATGCTGTACACAGAGGATTTGGAGGTGGAGGATTAGCAACAGATGGAACAGGAACTTATATAGCAGTTGGATCAACAGGCTTTACAGTTGGAAGTGATTCTGGAGTTGGTAAAGTATGGATATATAAAAAAACTGGTTCAGATACATATACTTTAAGTCAAGGTTTAGAAGGACATGGTGGTAATACAGGAGCTGGTGGTGAAGCATTTGGTAGAGGATGTAAGTTAACTTCAGATGGTTCTATGTTGTTTGTTGGAGCTACTAATAAACAATGGGTTGCTGGAAATTCAACAACAGATGCAGGTGCATTATATGTTTATACAAGATCAGGTGAAACGTGGTCTCAATCACAATTAATTGAACAATCTAGTTCAGATAGATTGAATGATGATATGTTTGGAGAAGATATTGAGATAACAACTGACAAATCTTACATGATAGTTGGTTGTCCAACTAATGCTAGCAATGCAGGTAAAGCTTATATTTATACTTACGGAGGTGGAACATGGACAAAGCAAGCAAAATTAGTACCTTCAGATGGAGTTGCTTTGGATCAAAATGGTATAAGTGTAGCGATTAGTGATGATGGAGCTACAGCAGTTGTTGGAGCATGGGATGCTGATACAGGAACTACTAGTAGAACTGGAGCAGCATATGTATATACAAGATCAGGTACAACTTGGACACAAGCTCAAAAATTTGTACCTCCAGGAACAGGAATGTACGGAAGATTTGGTTATTCTGTAGACATTTCAAGTGATGCTAATAAAATCTTTATCGGACATATAAATTTTGCAGGTGTAACTGGACAAGTACATGTTTATAATTTAGCAAGCGGTTCATATACATTAGAAGAATCTCTAAATCCTGATATAGGTTCTGCTGTTAATGGTTTAGGAGAAAATATTGAAGTAGATGACAATGGTGGAATATTAGTTGCAGGAGCAATTAATACTGTTGTGTCATCGCAAAGTAACCATGGTGCTTCGTTTGTATTCAAAGCAAATTAATTAAAAAAACTATAATGAGTAACACAAGAAAAATATAAAAAAAAATTAAAAAAAAGACGAAAATATAATACTAAGAAATTATAAATATATCACATTTTAAATAAAAGGGAATAAAGAAATGAGTAGAGGTAGAGAACTAGCCAAATTAATAGTAGGACAATCAGTTGTAGTAACTGGTGTTGACTCAGACTTAGCTAATACAATAGCACTTATAAAAGGTAGATTGGATTCTGATGACGCAAAAATACAATCATTGGGTAATAGCTTAGGTGGTAACACAGCTAGTTTAAGAGCAGATCTTGACTCAGATAGTACAGTTATTCAAACATTAAGAACAAATTTAACAGCTGAGATAACAGCTACAAATGCAGATATAACAGAAGTAAAATCAAGATTAGATTCTGAGCATGAAAATACTAGAAGTATTATTGCAGCTGGTTTAGTTAATTTAGCTGACTCAGATTTAATCATAAGTCAATTAACTGCAAAAATTTCATCTGCAATTACTAATTTAGATTCAGATTCCATAGCATTACAAAATGTTCAAACACAAATCGATGGAATGAAAACAAGATTAGATTCAGATGAATCAAAATTACAATCTTTAGATACAGCTGTAGCTGTTGCTAAAGCTAGAGCAGATGCTGCTCACGTAAGATTAGATTCAGATGAAGCTATAATCCAAGGATTGAGAAATACATTTACTTTCTTTGAATATACAGCAACAGCAGGACAGACTACTTTTTCAGGAAACGATAATAATTCAGCAACATTAGGATACACTGTTAACCAAATTATGGTATTTTTAAACGGTATTAGATTAGAATCTTCTGACTATACCGCTTCAAATGGAACAAGTGTAGTGTTAACAGAACCTGCGGCTGTAAGTAACGATTTAACAGTAGTAAGTTTAGTTAAGTCTTCTTAAATTATCTCTTAATTGATTAAAAATATTAGGTATCATAAATGGTATCTAATATTTTATCAACTTATAAATAATAAGTAAAAGAGGTATTTTATAATGGCATATGACTCTGAGAACATTCCTTTAGTCACAAGGATTGAATCCGGAAATAGTACAACAGTAAATTTTTCAGTTAATTCTGAAGGCGAAGGTGTATATAAAATACATTCTAATATTGATTCAGACTTTGTAAAAAGTGTACTTCAAGAAAATCCTGCTATAGTTGATTCAGATATTGTCTTTAATATGATAAGAGAGCATGCTGCCTCGTCAGATATATCAGGAGATAATGTTACTCTCAACTCACCTAGTGATGGTTCGTTTACAATTGAACCTGGAATTATTTCATTACAAACTAACAATACTGTTGCCGATGCTATAGATAGATTAAACGAAGCTTCAAGAAACATTCTAAAAAATACTGCTGTAGCTAACCTAGATTTTAATGGTGATAATTTAGTAGGTGGAGCTGGGTTTACTACAACTCTTACTACATCAGCAGATGGTACACCTAATAGATATGATATATATTGGGGTGATGGTACAGTAGACTCTGACAGTTCTGATAGTACACCTTCCCATACATATAATAGTAACAGTGGTTCTCCTTTTACTGTAAAAGTTGTAGCGAGAAATAATTCTGGTGAAGGTGCAGGTTCATTTTCAATAAAAGAAAGATCTAATTATGTTATTGTGTATACTGCTACACCTGTAGTTAGCTTTGCTATATACTCAGCTTCTTCTGGAGGTTCTCCTATTACAAACTGGGATGATGGTGCAACTGTTTATCTACAAAACAACACAACTAATACTTCTAATTCCACTGCTACATACAATTGGAATTTTGGAGATAGTGATGGAGTCTATTATGTTAGTAACGATGGACAAGCAGGTGGCTCTGTAAACAATGGAGGTTCAAGGTTACCTTATACTTTTGATTCAGTTACTGATACTGATCGATCTTTTAACATTTCATTAACTTTAAACACACACACGACAGCTAATCCAGCTGATCTTCCTATAGCGGACTCAGATAATCTTTTTAATATTTTAGACACTCATACTCCATCTGTAAGTATAAATGATAGTGATGGTATAAATGAAGAAGCAACCTCCGGTCATGTTATACAAGCAACAAATAATAGCGGGTCTGGTATAGGTAATCATAGTATATTTGGCAATCAATATGTATATGTTTGGGGAGATGGAACTTCTAATACTACAGTTAATGTTGGTTCAGGCTCTGCTGGAGATAGAAGTGCAAGTCCATTGTCTCATACATATGCACTTTCAAGTTCTGATCAAGCCAATGGAAATACAGTAACTTATACAGGTGAATTGAGAGTAGTATCAAATCACTCTTCGTCACCATTTAGCTCAGAACAATTTAAAATTACAGTGAAACCAGATCTAAGAGTTAATTTAGCAGCTACAGCTGATACTGTTTCAGATAAAGATGGCGATAATCAATATAGTTTATATAATTTTACTGACTATAATAGTAAAAATAGAGCTTTAGTAACAGCAACAAACACATCTCAAAATGCTAGTAGTTACGTTTATAGTTGGTCACATGGAAGTAATGATAATATAGCAGAAGATGGTTCAACACCTGGATCAATAGGGCATACACTTAATCATAATTATCTAGGAGCAAATACTCAAAGTTATACAATTACCTTAACAGGAAATGGATCACCAGGTGGTGAGTCACAAACCGATAATGAACAATTGACATTTACTTTATCAGATCCTCCAGCTGCTCCAAACGATTTATCTTCGTTTAGTTTAACATTTGCTAGTCCAGCACAGGGTAATAATCCAAAACTAGTTTCAGGTTTTAGAGATCAAACAAGTTCGTTTACTACTTTAAATGCAGGAGATAGTTTAAATACAACAACTGCTAGAAGATATATATCTGGTACAGTTGAAACAAATACTATAAACAATGCATTGAATGGAGCTTTTGGTAATTTAGCTAGTTCAATTAATAATGTAGTAAAAGGTATTAAACATTTCAATTTTGGTATTGTAAATGAAACTGGTACTTTTGATACACTAGTTATAACGCAACAAAATGATGCTCATGTTACTATTTCTTCATCAATATATCCAACTGGTTTTTATCAAACATTTGATGCAAAAATATCTAGATCAGAAAGTGATTATTCTACTGGTTTAAATGCTCAAAAATTAGTACATGCTATAACTGGAAGTACTAATTTTGTTCATATATTAAGAGATAGTCTTACATCTTCACCTGTAGTTACAAATGCAGGAACATTAACAGTAAATAATGCTGGAACTTTTAGATATATATCTGGTATACCTTATTTCAATTCAGGATCACCAACAATAAATGTTGCTGGTATTACAATAACTAATTTAACAGGAGAAGCATACTGCGATGTTTCAAACGTAGTAGAAATAGATACTGGAACTAATCAAGAAAGTACATCTTCGTCTGGTACAGTTAATACTGATTATAGCTATGCAAATATTGATGGATCAACTACTATGTTATCATCTGGAATACCTATAGCTAATGTGGGTGTAGGTTCTGCTTATGCAATAGGAACATTATCTGTACCTATAACTTCTTCATCAGTAAGAACTGTAGATAGAATAAAAATAAGAGCAAGAAATGTTAATGGTACAAGTTCGTATATTGAAAATACAACAAATATAAATGTACATACAGCTTCTCAATCTGGAATTAATGAAAATTCTATACAAGTATCTAATAGTTTAGGTTCAACATTTACAGATAATGCAGTAAGGTCAGCAGCTTTTAAATCTGAAACAACTAATACGCCATCTTTAAGAGGTTCAAGTTTTAATTACTACACAACAGAAATTTTTTCAGAAAGTGCTGATCCTGGTATAGCTGGAACAAAAGAATCTACAGTTAGACTTGGATTATTAAAACATGATGTACTAAATTATTCTACATATATTCCACCTGGTCCGAACAGATCTGGTGATACAGGAACTCAGTATTTTACACTAGCATTTAGAAGAGCTGCTATGGCTAACTTTACATTAAGTATAGTTTCTACTACCGGTATAGAAGGAATGTTTATAGCTGCTCCTGGTACAACAATTGATAATACTTCAGGCATAAACGGTTGGTTAAATTGTGGAGTTCAATATGCAGGTGCAGGTGTGCCTGGAAGTGATACGGGAAATGGTGGTAATGGTTCAGATGGTTGTGCATCTACAGGAGCAGATGTTATTGGTAGTGGATCATTAAATGGATCTTTTAAATTTACTTTAGGAACACAGAACTCAACTAATGCAGATAGTAATGTTGTATTATTGAGAATAGCTTTAGCAGCTAACGATACAGTAACTAGTTTGAGTATAAGTTAATGGCTATTAGTTTAAAATCAAAAGTCGATTTTCTATTTAAAAAATTAGGTTTTAATGTTACTAGAACTGACTCTGATAGTCTAAAAGGAGCTACTAACGAATCAATACCATCACCGTTAGTTATAAGAGGTGATTTAACTTGGAATAAAGCTGGTGCTATTCCTATAGCTATTCCTGCTTCCAACAATAGTATAGTAGAAGTATATGGATCTAATAATTTAATTGAAACAACAAATGATGGTACTGCTTCTACTAATCGTACATGGTTAACAGGATTAACTAATTGGATTAATCCAGAATTTGGAGCAACGTACCAAGTAAAAGTTTACATTCATACTTCTAATGATAGCGATAGTGCTGCAAATATAAGTAAACAAGTTTTTGCTTCTGGTTCAGGTAATAATGATGAATGGTTTTTTGATTATTCGTCTGGTGTATTACATTTCATGGGAGAGAATTTACCTAACGGAGTAAGCTTCAGTGGTAAGTCAGTTTATATAAGTGGAGCAAGATATGTAGGACCATTAGGATTAGACGAGTTTGTTCCTAATGCAATGAACGAATCTGATCAAGCCACAGTTGCTAGACATACAAAAGAAATTGATCAATTGAGAATTGATACAGATTCAGATCATTTAGCTTTTCAATTGAAAATAGCTAGTATAGTAGGTATAGGTGATTCAGATTTAGCAGCATCAGCTCAATTGAGAAATGATGTTGATAGTTTAAGATTAGATGTTGATTCAGATACAACATTTATACAAAATTTAAAAAGTAAACAATCAGATTTAAAAGTTGCAATTGATTCTGATTATGCATTATTTCAAATAAAATTATCAAATGTTAAAGGTATAGATGATTCTGATCTTACAGTAATGGCTACATTGAGAAATGAAGTAGACAATTTAAAATTAGATAGAGATTCAGATACAACTACAATACAATTATTAAAAACAAAACAAAATGAATTAAAACTTTTAATAGATTCAGATTATACTTTATTTCAAAATAAAATAGCTAGTGTACAAGGAATAGGCGATTCAGATCTTACAGTAATGGCTACATTGAGAAATGAAGTAGATTCTTTTGATTCAGAAATTACTAATTTAAATACTAAAGTAATTAGTTTAATGTCTGATAGAGATTCAGATACTATAGTTATTCAAGATTTAAATAGAAGAATGAATATATTAGAGGCAGCAGTTGGTGTTACACCATCACAGCCAGATGCTACTCCTATACCAACTGATTCTGAAACACTTGGTATAGTACAATTCTCAACGGACAGTGACAATGTTCTAGAAAATAACATAACTGTAACATGGAGAGTCGTTGCTGGTGATGGTGCTACAGTTACAATTAATAACGTATTGTTTGCTAAAGGTATGACTGATGCAAATGTACTACAAATATTATATATAAATATAATAGACCATCCTGTTGCAAATAGATATTGGGAAGTTTTCGCATTAAGGAATGGTAATAAAATTGAATACGCATTCAAAGAAAAATATAGTATATTAGGTTATACTTTGACAGTTGCTGTAACAAATAGTAGTGATAATGCTAGTTTTGTTAACACAGTTCCTTCATCGTAGAATTTTAATAATATAAATATAACAGATAAATTATCTTTGTAATTACAAAAAGGAGTCGATAGATGGCGTTCCAAGTTAGCCCAGGTGTACAGGTCCAAGAAAAAGATCTAACGAATATAATACCAGCAGTAGCAACCTCTACAGGAGCTATAGCAGGTAATTTTGAATGGGGTCCATGTTTAGAACCAACGTTAATAAGTTCAGAAGAACAGTTAGTTTCTATTTTTGGTAACCCAATTGTATCAACAGTTGCTGGAGAAAGCAACAGAACAGATTGGTACTCAGCAGCAAATTTTCTTTCATATGCAAATGCAATACAAGTTTGTAGAATACTAACTGATGGAGCAAGAAATGCTGCTTCAGAATTTGTAACATTGGAAGCAGGAAAAACAACAATAACAATTACTGGTACTCCAGTATTGACTTTTCCAGACTCAGATGGTGAGGGACACAAAACTCAAACTGTTACAATAGGAGCAGTTACAAGTGGTAGTGCTTTAACATTTAGAGTTACAGATTCAGACAATATAAGTAATTCAGGTGACATTGCTAATATAATTAAAAATGCTATAAACGTAGAAGGAAACGCTGTCGATGCTTCGGTTGATTCAGATGGATCTAGTTCATTAGGAAATGATGCTACAGTAACATTTACAACTCCTGCAGGTACAGATCCTTCAGCAGTCACAACAATAGGTTTATCTTTTATACCAATAGAAGAACTAGAACAAGGTGCAGGTTTTGGAACTGCTGCTGTTCTTAATAATTTAGATGATTTTATATCTGAAGAAACAACCCTAACTAATGGTTCTGTTTATGCTAGATTTCCAGGTGCAAGAGGAAATGGAATTGGAGTTATATTAATTGATGCTACGATAAGTGATAGTGATTTTTTAAATACTTCTTTAGTAGCTAATGGAACAATAAAAGCAGGTGTATTTTTTGATAAGAAACCTGGTAAGTCACAATGGTCAACAGACACTTTTGACTCAGATGTAAATGATGAAGTTCATATCATTGTACATACAACTGATACAACAATTACTGGAAATGCATTCGAAGTTTTAGAAATTCATGAAGCACTTTCAAAAGCTGGTAACGGTGTTACTGCAGATGGAGGACAGAATTTTTATAAGACTGTAGTTAACAATACTAGTAATTGGATATATCTTTTAACTGAAGATCAAGCTAATGGATCTGCAGTAACAGCTCTTACTAATAGTGATCAGACGACTGCAATAGGTACAAGTATATATAAAAATAATCAAAAAGACTTTGTAAGATTTGTATCAAATGCATTGATAGCAGGTGTAAGAAGATATAATTTAAATGGTGGATCATCAGGTGACGATATTGACGCTGCAGATTATACAGGAGCTTTAGATAAATTTAAAGATGCTGAAGAGATTGATATATCTTTAATCATAGGTAATCATTTTGGTTCAGGATCTGGTAATGCAACTAAACAAAAAACTGTACAAAAATATGCTATAGACAATTTAGCTAAAGTAAGAAAAGATTGTATAGTATTTTGTTCACCTTCATATGATTCAGCTGTAATTAATCCTACAGCAAAAAAAGTTACCGATTATTTTGCAGACTTCAATAGTAATTCATATACAGTATTCGATTCTGCATGGAAAAGAATGTATGATAGATACAATGATGAATATTTTTGGGCTCCTATGGCAGGTGACACTGCTGGAATAACAGCAAGATCTGAATATACAAACGATGCATGGTGGTCTCCAGCTGGTTTTAATAGAGGTTTTGTTTCAAATGTTACAAAATTATCTTACAATCCTCAACAAGCAGATAGAGATGCTTTGTATAGAGAGAGAGTTAATCCAGTTGTGACTGTTAGAGGTCAAGGAACATTATTATTCGGAGATAAAACTGCGTTGTCTAGGCCTTCATCTTTTGATAGAATAAATGTAAGAAGACTTTTTATAGTTTTAGAAAAAGCTATATCTACAGCAGCTAAATTTCAATTGTTTGAATTCAATGATGATTTTACAAGAGCAAATTTTACAGCAGCCATAGAACCTTTCTTACAAGATATTAAAGCAAGAAGAGGTATGCAAGATTTTAAAGTTGTTTGTGATACTACTAATAACACACCAGCAGTGATTGATGGAAATAGATTTGTAGCAGATATATACATTAAACCAAATCGATCAATTAATTTTATTACTCTTAACTTTGTAGCAGTACGTACTGGAGTAAGTTTTGAAGAAGTAGCAGGAGCTTAATATGACCTTAAGAATTGACGACTTTAAAGCAGCACTTATAGGTGGTGGAGCAAGACCAAATTATTTTAGAGTAATACCAGGATTTCCAGGTACAGTTACATCTACAGATAATACAGGTTTAGGATTAGTACAACTGGGTTCTTTTTTAATAAAAGGAGCTCAACTACCTCCATCAACAATTGGTGAAATTCCAGTTCCTTTTAGAGGTAGACAATTGAAAGTTGCAGGTGATAGAATATTTGAAGATTGGACTATCACAATTATGAATGATAACAACTTTGCAATTAGAAATGCTTTTGAATCTTGGATGAATCAAATCAACCAACACGTAGGTGGTACAACTTCACTTGGTACTAACATTCAGGCTTATATACAAGACTGGAGAGTAGAACAATTGGACAAAAATAATAAGGTACAAAAAACCTATACGTTCAGAGGCTGCTTTCCTGTACAAGTTGATCCTATCGATATGTCATTTGACGCTACAGATACTATCGAAGAATTCAGCTGTACTATCGCGTATCAATATTGGACTAGTAATACTACGGACAATGTAGGATAAATCTCCTATAACATATATAGTAGCTAGTTAATATTATGAGGAAGCAGAATGGCAGAAAAAACTATTAATCTTTTTGGATTTGATTTAGTCACTCCAGAAAATGAAAAAAAACAAGTAAGTCCTATACCTGTTGAAATGGATGACGGTACTGAACTACCTGTAGGTGGTCGTATTGGTTATACATATGAACTTGATAAGAAGTATAGAAACGAACATCAACTTATTTCACAATATAGATCAGTAAGTTTTTATCCAGAAGCGGATGCTGCTATAGATGATGTTGTAAACGAAGCTTTTGTTGTTGAACATGAGAGAGCTCCTGTTTCAATAAGACTTGATACTTTAAACATCGATGATAGAATAAAAAAGATAATGAGAAAAGAATTTAAAAACGTTCTTCATTATCTTAAATTTCAAAAAAAATCTTATGACTTATTTAGACAATGGTACATTGATGGAAGATTATACTTTCAAGTTATCATTGATAAAAAAAATCCTAAAGAAGGTATTGTTGAACTAAGACCTATAGATGCTCTTAAAATAAAAAGAGTTGTGAAGCCTGAATATCAAAAAGATAAAATATCTGGTGTTCCTGTTCTAACAAAAGTAAACGAGTGGTTTGAATACGCGCCTGATAAGAACATGAATAGTTCAGCTAAATTATCAAAAGATAGTGTTGTGTTTTGTCCTTCAGGTTTATTAGATAGAAACAGAGGTATAATTGTAGGTTATTTAGATAAAGCAATTAAACCATTTAACAATTTGAGATCAATGGAAGATGCTCTTATAGTATATAGAATTGCAAGAGCTCCTGAAAGAAGAATTTTTTATGTTGATGTTGGACAGCTACCTAAGATAAAAGCTGAACAATATATAAAAGACATGATGAATAGATATAGAAACAAAATTGATTATGATCCATCGACAGGATCTATAAGAGATAGTAGAAAATTTATGTCTATGTTAGAAGATTTTTGGTTACCTAGAAGAGATGGATCAAAAGGTACTGAGATTACTACATTACCAGGAGGACAAAATTTAGGTGATCTAGATGATGTTGAATATTTTAAAGGTAAATTATATCAAGCACTTAATGTTCCTATGAGTAGAATCAATCAAGATAATAATTTTCAATTAGGTAGAGCTTCAGATATTAGTAGAGACGAATTAAAATTTACTAAATTCATTCATAGAATAAGAAAACAATTTGCTGAGTTATTCAATGAGGTTTTAAGAGTTCAATTAGTATTGAAAGGTGTTTGTACCACTGGTGAATTTGAAGAGATGAGACAATATATAACATATGATTATATATCAGATACACACTTTGAGAATTTAAAAAGAATTGAAATACTTGGTGATCAATTGAATGTGTTAAGAGATGCGTCTGAATATGTCGGTAAATATTTCTCTATAGAATATATAAGAAAAGAAATACTAGGTCAAACTGAAGAGGACATTGCAAGAATTGACAAACAAATTATGGATGAAATGGATAAAGAACAAATAGTAGATGTAGATGTTCCTGCTGATATTGCAAACAATGACTTTGTCAATATGTATGATGACTATAAAAAATCACCTCAATTTACACTTACAGAAAACAGTAGTGATTTAGATATAAATACATCAATAATAGAAGAGGATTCAGATGCCGTTACCGAATAGTAAACAGGAATTAGCTGATTATATATTAAGAAAATTAGGTGCTCCTGTAATTAACGTTGAGATAGCAGACATACAATTGGAAGATTGTATAGACGATGCTGTACAGTTATATCAGGAATATCATTTTGACGGTGCGGAAAGAACATACAGATTAATAAAAGTTGATCAAAAATTTCTAGAAAGAAATTCTAGAAAACATCTTGAAATGACTGCTGAAGATTACGTTGACTCAAGCACTTACATTAAAGGTGCTAGAGTTATGCACAAAGTAGATAATGTAACCGGTGCTAGAGTATATATCAAAACAGATTCTGATGGTGCTTTTGATTCTGAAGCAAGTTTTTCAACTAAATTTACACTTGAAGAAAAAATTTTAGAAGATCAGAATATAACATTAACTGATGGTGGAAAGATAGGAGTTAAAGTTCCTAACGACATTATAGCAGTTACTAAAATTGCAAAGGTAGATTCGTTCAGTCAAGCAGGTATGTATAATTATGAGTACCAATATTTTTTGAATAACTTTGATTTTTTCTATGGAGGTATGGCTGGAGGTGGTTTAACATCTTACTATATTCAAAAATCTTTTATTGAACATATAGAATTTCTTTTGAATACTTCACCAGCTATAAGATTTAACAAACATAAAAATAGATTATACTTAGATGTTGATATGCAAAGACTTAAAAATGTATCTAGTGGAGGTAAAAAAACACACTATCTTTTAGCTGAATGTTATGTTGTTACTGATCCTGATATATACGGACAAGTATATTCAGATAGTTGGCTTAAATCGTATTCAGTATCTTTAGCAAAAATGCAATGGGGTTCAAATCTTAAAAAATATATGAACACAGAACTTCCAGGTGGTGTTCAATTAGATGGACAAACATTATATAACGAAGGTAAAGATGAAGAAGTAGCTTTGAGAGAAGAGCTTAGAAACAATAACCAATTAGAGCTAGACTCTATAATGTGGGGATGATAAATAGTATGGATAATAATGACTTTACAACTAACATTGATAATAAAGATCAATTTGTTAATGACGTGAAGAATCAATTGGACGTTAAGACTTTTAATGCATTAAACATGATTAAAAAAGAATTAGCGACTAATTTTATTAAAGGTGAAAAAGATGAAACTACAAAGTCTTAAAGACAGAATAGTAGAAAAACAAAAGAATATTGTTATTGAACAATTGAACAGTAATGTTTCAGTTGATAATTCTATTTTTACTGATAAAGAAATTGAAGACATTAAAGAAGAAAATAATATCAATAATTATTTTGAATATATTGAAGAAGATATAGATGACGTTGAAGATTATGAGAATAGTTTAAATGTTCAGGATGAAGAAGAAGATTGTGGATGTGAATCACATGAAAGTGATGACGAATGTCAATGTCCAGAATATTATTTAGACTTTGTTCCTATGGAAGATGGTGATGATATGGATCTTCAATATGGAATTGAAGATAGAACAGGCTACCATGATGGAATTAAAGTCTACATAGCTATGAAAGATGCATTGTTTGCTGAAGACTATGAAGTTTATGAAGATATTGATTTTGATAAAGATGGAAATGAATTTATAACAGAAGGTGCTGCACAAGTAATCTTTAGAAGAGCTAAAGGTAAAATAATTAAAAAGAAAAAATGTGGACCTGGTATGAGACTTGCTGGAAGAAGATGTCTACCTCAAACAGGAACACAAAAAGCATCAATGAAAAAACTTGGCATTAAATTAAAAAGAGCCAAAAAAGCTATGGGATCTGCAGCTAAAAGAAAGGCTGCAAGGATTGCAAAGATAACAAAAAAAAGAATTAAAGGACGAAATAGAAGTCTTGCTTCTTTGTCTAACTAGGAGATGTGAATGGCAAATACAATAGTAGCAAAAAGAATTACTGCAAGAGATCAAAACTCTGCCAGGGTAACTTTACATTTAGATACTGCTGCCAATGTTGATTCTGATGCATTAACATTTACTTTAGAAACAGATGAAACTGCTGTTTTTAAAGCTAGTAGAATTGAGTCAGTAATTAATATGGGACCTAATGATATTACTATAGATGGCAAAGCATTTGAATCAGGCAATTGGTTGTTGTCTCAGTTTGGAGGACTACCTGTATTGAATGAAAAAGGTATTTTAACTGTAGCTGGAACTTCTCCTAATGCAGTTGTAGAACTTAGAGGATTTTTAATCAGATGAAACTTATAGCTGAACCAACATTATTAGAAGATATAACAGTTATTACTGAAGGTAAAGACAAGAAGATGTATATTTCTGGTCCTTTCTTACAGGCTGAAAAACAAAACAGAAATGGAAGAGTATATCCTCAGATGGTTATGGACGAAGCTGTGAGAAAATATACTGAAGAATATATCGATAAGAAAAGATCTTTAGGTGAGTTAAATCACCCAGCTGAACCTACAGTTAATCCTGAAAGAGCTGCTATATTGACAGAGTCTTTAGTTAAGGATGACATATATTATAAAGGTAAAGCAAAAATATTATCTACACCATGTGGTAAAATTGTAGAAAGTTTAGTCAAAGATGGTGTTACGGTTGGAGTAAGTTCTAGAGGTTTAGGATCTCTCAAACCAACAAGAGAAGGTTACAATGAAGTACAAAATGATTTCGTTTTAACTACTGCGGCAGACATCGTTTTTGATCCCTCTGCACAATCTTCATTTGTCGAAGGTGTTTATGAACAAGCTGAATGGATATTTGAGTCTGGTTTGTTTGTACAAAAAGATTTAGCACAAGCTAGAAAAGAACTTTTGATGGCTGAAAAGAACAAAATAAATGAAGTTAAACTTAAACTATTTAATAAATTTTTAAGAGATCTTTAAGAATTATAAATAAAAGAGACTATAAGGAGTGGACCCAATGTCTAAAGATTTAATAAACGTAATTGATGATCTTCTTAATGAGAAGGCAAAAGGAGGTGCAATGACTAGTAAAGATACAGTTATTAATCCTCAAGAGAAAAAGCCTATGAAAGAAGAAGATATAAAAGAATTTAATCAGAATGCTGATAATGCTAAGAGTTTAACAAGTGATGGTAAAACAGCTGACACAGCTACAATAAAACCATCAGGTGGTAAAGAAGCTAGTTCAGTTGAAGCTGATAAAGGACCTCATGATCAAGCAGGTGAAAATGCTGGTGATGAAGGTGACATGAACAAAGGTAAGATAGCCAGTGCTGCATCTTCTGAAATTGAGGCTGATAAAGGTCCACATGATCAGTCTACAGACAACGCAGGTGATACTAATAGTATTGATGGTATTAGTGCAAAGCCTTCACAAGCTTCCGGCGAAGTAGAAGCTAACAAAGGCCCACACGATCAATCTAATGATCCAGGTATGAGCGAACAAGCAGCTACTGAAGATGATGAATCTGTTGATGAAAAAAAACTTGATGCAGTTGGTAAAGAAGATGGCGATGTAGATAACGATGGCGATAAAGATAAGTCAGATGATTATCTAATGAAAAGAAGAGCTGCAATAAAGAAATCAATGGCTTCAGAAGAAGTTACATGGGAAGATGCTATGTACGTACTTCATTCAGAAGAATTAAGCTTGAAAGAATCAACAGGTGCATTTGAATGGGATAAGATAAAAGATTTAGATGAGAGCCAATGGTACTTATTAGTAGGTGAATTAGATGAAGCAGAAGAAAATACATTCGCTGAAGAGATCAAGAATATGGCTATCAGTTTAGATGCTATGGAAACACCAACAAAGGCAGAAGCTGAAGAAGAATATGGTAGAGAATTGACAGATGAAGAATACGATCATATCTGTGAGTCAAAATATCATTTATGTGCAGTGGTTGTTGAACATCCTGAGTGGGGTGAAGGCAAACCTATTATTGGAAGACATGCAAAGCCAGATGATGAAGGTAACATTGAATGGTATGATGTAGAATTTGAACATGGAATAGAAGAAGAAGTTCCTGTTGAAGGAATGAACATTGTTCATGAAATGAGTCATGGTCCTTCCAAAGCTAAAAAGAAAATGAAAGAAACAATGAAGAAGAACATAGACACAAGCATGGGCGAAGATAAAGTTGAAGAAGGTGAGAAAGTAAAACCTGGTTCTGCTTTTGACAGAATGCCTGCTAAGTCTCCAGGTGTGAAAATGGGTGCAAAGATTCCAGCTAGATTCAAACCAGGTGTTCCAGTTGGTAATCAAGGTGCAAAAAATTCATTTAAAAAAGAAGAAATCGAAGATAAAGTTGAAGAAGCTTTACCTGCAGGTGAGCCTATGCAAAAATTAGGTGACGCTAAAGGTCAAGATACTTCTATACAATCTGGTTCTAATGATAAGCAGCTACCTTCTGATGATAAAAAAGCATCAAAAGGTGAAGCTGAATCAAAAGGTGGTGACGTTGCTTCTGGTCCACATACTCAAGCAAATGACCCAATTGAAACTCCAACATCAGCTAACCCTAAAGGTCCAGCTAAAATGGCTAAAGCTTCTGCAGCTGCAGAACCTAATAAAGGTCCACATGATCAAGCCAATGATCCTATTGTTAATAAAATGCCTGAAGAGACAGAGCAAAGTAATGACATTGAATCAGAACTAGATGAAGACTTTAAAAGAAAAGCTGCTGTAGTTTTTGAAACTGCTGTCAATGAAAAAGTTGAACAGTATAAAGAAACATTGAGAGAAGAATCAGAAAAGTCTATCAGTGAAGAGAAAGAAGCTCTTAATGCAAAAGTTCAAGAGTACGTTGACTATGCTGTTAAAGAATGGTTAAAAGAAAATGAATTAGAGATTAAATATTCATTAAGAACTGAAGTAGCTGAAAATTTTATCACAGGAATGAGAAATTTATTTGCAGAGAATTATATCGATATACCTGAAGACGACATTTCTGTTGTAGATGAAATTACAGAACAAATAGATTCATTTAAAGAACAAGCTGAAGAGTATTCAACTTTAAATGAGAAGTTACAAAAAGAAGTTTTAGAATTGAAAAAGAATTCAATTGTTGAAACTGTAGCTGAAGGTTTAACCGAGACACAGAAAATTAAATTAGAAAAATTATCTGGTTCTGTTGAAGCTGAAGATACAATAGAATTCCAAACTAAGTTAGAGGATCTTAAACAAGTATACTTTAACGAAGGTGAGGAAAGCAAGAAGCTTCTTGGCTCATTGAGTGAAGAAGTGATTGGTACTGACGAAGTAATTGCTGAAGAATCTGATGACTCATCCGTGAATGCATACGCACAGTTCCTTACAAAAACTATAAAGAAATAATTAAGAAAAAAATATAATATGAATAAGAAAAATCACATCAACGTTTTTATAAAGGAGAAGAGATATGTCTTTTGATGTTCTCACAGAAAAATGGGCTCCAGTAATTAATCACGACGATTTACCTGAAATAAAAGAACGAGACAAAAAGGCCGTTGTAGCTCAAGTTCTCGAGAATACTGAGAAAGCTCTTCATGAAGAAACTCAGATTCAGGAATCAAGTGTATCTGGTGCAGCCTTCGGAGGTGCCTTTTCAGGTGCCGGCGATAATGCAAGTATAAATGCAACCGGTCGTGCAGGTTACGATCCGATTATCATATCACTAGTTAGAAGAGCAATGCCACAAATGATGGCTTTTGATCTTTGTGGTGTGCAAGCAATGTCAGCTCCAACAGGCTTAATTTTTGCCTTACGTGCTAGATATAATAATAATAATGAAGTTAATGGACTTGGTGAAGAAGGCTTAGAAGCTTTCTACAATGAAGTATTCCCTAACTTCTCAGGTACTGCTTTCAATGCAGGTGCTCCTGGTACTCATAAAGATGGAACGAACGAAGATACCTCTGGTAATCCTTTCAATCCTTCAAGAGCTGCCAACTCTGGTTCTACTGCTGCAGAATCAGATACATATACAGATAATTCTGTAACACCTGTAAATAATCCTTTTGGCACAGCAAGTGGCGCCAACCCTGCATTAGCAGGCGGTTCAGCTAAAGTTGCTGCAGAAGGTACTTCTTCTTATGGTATGACTACCAGAGAAGGTGAAGGTGATAACTTCCGTGAAATGTCATTCACAATCGAAAGAACTGCTGTCGAAGCTAAGACAAGAGCTCTTAAGAGTGAATACACCATGGAATTGGTTCAAGATCTAAGAGCTGTACATGGATTAGATGCTGAGGCAGAATTGTCCAACATTTTATCTACAGAAATCTTAGCTGAGATCAATAGAGAAGTTGTGTACACTATCATTTCTCAAGCCAAAAGAGGTGCTACAGGACTTACAAATGCAGGTAGATTTGATCTAATTGCAGATGGTCAAGGTAGATGGTCAGTTGAAAGACAAAAAGGTCTTATGCTTCAGATAGAAAAAGAAAGTAATAATATTGCTTTTGAAACTAGAAGAGGTAAAGGTAACTTTATGTTATGTTCAGCTAACGTAGCTTCAGGCTTAACTATGGCTGGTCTTTTAGACTACTCATCAAGTATCCAAGATAACTTAGATGTAGATGTTACATCTGGAGTATTTGCTGGTACATTGAATAATAGAACTAAGGTTTATATTGACCCGTATGCAACATCAGGTGACTACATCGTTGTTGGATATAAAGGTACAAACAATATGGATGCAGGTATGTTCTATTGTCCTTACGTTCCATTACAAATGGTTAGAGCAGTTGCTCAAGAGACATTCCAACCAAAAATCGGATTTAAAACTCGATATGGAATGGTTTCAAATCCATTTGCAGCTGGTGCGGCAGCAATCCAATCAAAAGGATTAGTAGCTCCTCATTCAAATGTTTACTACAGAAAATTTGCTGTAGATAACGTATAAGAGTTATTAAATTATCTTAAAAAAAGGGAGGTTTAGCCTCCCTTTTTTGTTATAAATATACTAAAGGAGATTCAAATGATAGACATAGGAATGTGGATATTAATTGGTGCATTCATAGGATGGAATTTACCACAGCCTGGTTGGGCTATTATGATTCAATCGTGGCTAATGAATAAACTAACAAATTTTAAAAAATAAATTATTATGGCAAATACTTATTCAGAAGTAGCAATAAACAATCAAGTTGAGTTGAACTTTACTCCACCTCAAAACTTTTTCTTAACTGCTGAAAGATTACCAAAGTTAGTATTTACAATACAAGATTTTACTATACCTACTTTAGTTGCTGGTGAAAGTATATTACCAAACTCTCTTAACCCAGGAAGAGTTTATATTCCAGGGGATGGTTTAGATTATGGTACGTTAGAAATAAATTATGTTATTGATAAAGAATTCAAAACTTATAGAGAAATTATAAGATGGATAAAAGGAATCACTGCTCCTGAAACAGGAGATCAGGCTACAAATTATCAAAACAGTATACCAAGAAGACAACCTGCACACGCTAAATTTTTCTCAAATATTGAATTATTTGGTACAGATGCTGGCAACAAAGCATTAATAAGTTGGAAATTTAAAGATGCATTTCCAATTGGTGTTGGTGGGCCTACATATGATTCAAAAACTTTAGATGTTGAACCATTAGTTGGAAGTGTTAGTTTTAGATATATGTATTTTGAATGTGAAACATATACAAATGGTCAAGCTAACAATGATAAGATTTAATAAATAAACTATATATATTAAGAGGTACGTTATGAAAACATTTACAGATTTTATAGAAGAAATATTCGAAAGAGCTGAAGAAGAAGACGAAAGAGATAAGCCTGATCGAAATGTAGTAATGCAAGCTAGGAAAGCTGTGAACATGGGTAGTAAAGATATTACTTTCCATGATGGTAAAACACACAATGTATCTAGAGCTCATGCACAAAAATTTCTACATAAGCATACAACAGCTACAAGAGATAATAAATTAAGTATTCAAAATCATGCACAACAATCACATAAAAACTTTATGTCTCACGTAAGTGAAGATACTTCACATGAAACAGAATCTGGAACTGCTAAAATTACAGATACACATGTACATTTTGACAATTCAGGATATAAACAAAAGTTTAGTCATAAAGAAGTTCATAACATGAACAAAGGTAAAAGAGTCCGTGGATTTAGTATGGAAAAAGATAATCCATATCACGGTAAAGACAATCATGTTTATAGTAATGGAGATGAAGAGCATCACTTACCAACTAAACATATGTCATCTCTTAAAACTGAAGAAATAATTTCTTATGAAGAAGGTACAGGATCAAAAGTTTGTCAACAATGTGATAATGGTAAAACAGAAACTGGTAGTACATGTAAACCATGTGGTGGTACTGGATATGACATGTCATCAGCTAAACCTGCAAAGCCTGAGATTGCTAAAGAAGGTAAGGCGTATGGTCCAACTGGAGTAAGTTACGCTGTTCCAAAAGGCCATAAAGATGAAGTTGATCCAAAGACAAGAGAAAAATATCCTGAAAGACAAAAGCCTGAAACTAAATCAGAAGCATTAGTTGGGGATCAACACAAATTAGATCACAATAAAGATAAAAAAATTACAAAAAGTGATATGAAAATGGTTAGAAAAGTTGGTGCAGTTAAACAATCCAATCCTGATAATTATAAACCTTTCAATAAAGAAGAAATAAAATTGATTGATAAAACTGGTAGTTATGTTTCTAAAAAAGAAACTTATGCTGAACAGATGGCTAACATGATGACTAATTTAATAATTAAAACTAATGTTAAAGTTGAAGAAGCAAAAGGAACACATGTAACCAAAGATGGTAAAGTAGCTAAGAAAGGTTTGTGGTATAACATTGCACAAAAGAAAAAAAGAGGAGGCGAACCAGCTGAAGTTGGAGACGCTGATAGACCTTCTGCAGCTGACATGAAAAGATCTCAATAAAAAAATGTCTGTATTTAAATATTTTAAAATAGATGAATGTCCTGACGGTTATAAATTTAATCGTCATGGTATGATTGTTTTAGATGAAATGGTTATGAAGACTGATGACAAACTTCCAAATTTAAAAGTACCTGTTGATGGACCAAAAGGTGTAAGCAAATTTATGAGAAGAAAGAATTTGAGTACTCCTGTTAAAAAAGATACAGAAAATAAACCTACAGATACCAAAGAAGATATGGATGGTATGTCACAGAAGTCAGGTGACAAAAGAAGTACAGATAGTGGTGCTGGAATGACTCCACAAGGTGTAGCAAAATACAATAATCGTACAGGTGGTGATTTAAAAACAGCTGTTACAACACCTCCATCAAAGTTAAAAAAAGGAAGTAAAGCAGCAGGAAGAAGAAAATCTTTTTGTGCTAGATCAAAAAGTTGGAATGGTGAGCGAGGTAAAGCAGCTAGAGCTAGGTGGAATTGCTAATGGCTGTAACTAAACTTACACAAACAACAAAAACGTCACAGAGATTGTCTACACTTCAAGTATTAGAACAGATAAGAATACACGAAGCTGAATGCGCATTGAGATTAGATAGAATCAATGAAAAGTTTGGTGAGATCCAAGACAAAATGATATCTATTGAAAATAAAATGTGGATTATAACTGCTTTGATAGTTGGAGCAGCAATAACAAATATATTTTTACCATCATGATTCAAATAACAGAACGCGCTAGCGTATATCTTAAATCAGTAACTAAATCTGGTGACTATGTAACCTTAGGAGTCAAAGGTGGAGGATGTAGTGGATTTGCATATGTGTGGGACTACAAATCAAAATGGCCTGATGTTAAATGGAGTGAACCAATTGATAATATATTAGTTGTAGATCCTATAGCAGAAATGTTTGTATTAGGATGTACAGTTGATTATGTTAATGAATTAGGTGGAAGTTATCTTAAAGTAATAAATCCCAACGCAGTCGCTAGCTGTGGG
>Ga0209634_1000999_pt1 | contig 21322 bp, 21 predicted proteins | sample LinPmetageLP40_FD_184043 | JGI IMG/M metagenome (GOLD analysis project Ga0209634, IMG submission 184043) | Marine viral communities from the Pacific Ocean - LP-40 (SPAdes) (version 2) | ecosystem: Environmental > Aquatic > Marine > Oceanic | place: Pacific Ocean | collected 2010-08-26 | reverse complement strand
TCTTTAATAAACTCTAATCCTACAGTAGAATTTTCTACATCTTTTTTAAGCCTTGAGTCTGAAGCAGCGGCCCATGAAGTATCTGATCCATCTAGACCTAGTGTTGCTGTTCCTCCACTGTTACCAAGCCTTGCTGTACCTGCTCCTCCGCTTGTAATAGAAACCCCAATAAGAATTGCAAGAGAGTCGTTAACACCACTTGATGAAGTGTCGTAACCAATAGAAATATTTCTGTCACCATTTTGTAAATTGTCATATCCTAGAGCGCCGACTATAGTATTTTTGAACCCAGTTGTGATTGCTACTCCTGCATCATAACCAATCGCCACGTTTTCAACATTTGTAGCAGTAGTAAAGTTTTGAGTTGACAAAGCTCCCTGACCAACAGCAACAGACCTACTACCTAGTGTATCAGCGCCTAATGCTGCATCTCCCACAGCTACGTTATAATCTGCGTCAGTTAAGGCGTCACCACAGAGATCACCCATAAGTGTGTTTTGTACGCCAGTGGTTATATCGGCCCCACAATTTTGTCCCACCGCCGTATTAGAGCTAGCTGTAGTCAGCGAATTTAAACAAAAATTTCCCACCGCAACATTTGCAGTTCCAGTGGTCATTGTGGTTAATGCGTTTCTACCAATCGCCACAAGGTTGTCGCCCGTGGTCACTGCATCGCCAGCAAAAGCTCCAACAAAGACGTTGTTTGTCGCTGTAGTAGTTGCAAATCCTGCGTTATGTCCAATTGCTACGTTGTTAGAAGCGGTAGCTGTAGTAAAGTTTTGAGTAAATAAAGCCTCTTTACCTATTGCTACAGACTGAGACCCTAATGTATCACTACTTAAAGCAAGATGCCCAATTGCTACGTTGAAGTCAGCATCAGTTAAGGCATCACCAGCAAGACCACCGATTAATACGTTCTCTACGCCCGTTGTGATTTCTCTTCCTGCACTATGACCAACACCTACATTGTAAGCATCTGTAGTGGTAGTATGATTGAGGGCAGATAGTGCAAAATTACCCATTGCTACGTTTCTATCTGAAAGTGTATTAGTAGTTAAAGATGAGTAGCCCACAGCAGTATTGTTATCACCCGATGTAATAGCATCACCTGATTTGCCACCAATTAATGTGTTAAATGTACCAGTTGTTACTGCACCGCCAGCTAACGCTCCAATTGCTGTATTGTACGTCTGAGTAGCTGTCGTAAAGTTTTGAGTTTCTAACGCATTTATACCTACTGCTGTACTAAACGAACCCAAAGTATCTGTGCTTAAAGCGTTCTTACCTATGGCTACATTAAAATCTGCATCCGTAAGTGCATCTCCAGCTAGACCGCCAATGAGGGTGTTGCCTACGCCAGTTGTGACTGCTTTACCTGCTTCGTAGCCGACTGCTGTGTTGTAAACAAGTGTACTTGTTGAAAAGTTTTGCTGTTGTAAGGCATTAAGACCAATGGCAGTTGAGCGATTTCCAGCTCTATCTGTTGTTAAAGCATCCATACCTACGGCTACATTTAATGAGCCTGTGGTTAAGGCATCTCCTGATCTGGCTCCAAGTAAGGTATTACTTGTGCCCGTATTCACGTTTCTACCAGCATCTGCACCGACAGCGGTGTTGTATCCTTCAGCACCTGCATCTAAATTTTTTAAAGTACTCCACCCAATAGCAGTATTATTACCATGTGCATCTTCTGTTGCTAATGCAGCATATCCAACGGCTGTGTTGTTATCCCCTGTCGTGATTGCAGTTCCTGCCTCATCGCCCACGCAGACGTTAAAGTTACCGTTAGAGGCTATTGCATCCCCTGCGTTGACACCTGCTCTGAAGTTGGATGTACCTGCTGTGTTTGCAATAAGTCCTGTACTTGTTACCGTAGAATTAAACGTAGCCGCACCAGCCGCTGACATATCAAGGGTGAGGGCAGTTATTGCTGAACCGCCATCGTTGCCTTTAAATATCATATCTGCATCTGAAATAGCACTAAATAAAGATGGTCCACCTCCACCACCACCAGCACCTATCTCTAATATAGATGTTCCATCATCTTTAAATCTCCAGTTAGCATCATCAGAATCTAAAATAATATCTCCTGCTACGTCTAGTGTTAGGCTGCCAGAAGACAAATCTATCTCTGTGCCATCAATAGTGATATTATCTACAACCACACCTGCGTTGGCTGTGACTACGCCTGTTACACCAAGAGTGCCACCAACAGTAGAGTTAGCATTACTAGCAAACCCACCATTAAACACAGTCGCAGCCGTGGTGGTTAGAACACCTGTTACGAGGGCAGTCGTTGCCATGTTCACAGCACCATCAATGTCCACAATGTCTAGGTTAGATGTACCGTCTACGTCTATGTCACCAGATATATCTAAGGCTGTACCTGTCAGGGTTCCTGTACTTGGGTTATATAAAAATGCACCTGTGTCATCCAGTAAACCGTTTGACTCATCGTGAAATACTACAGGAAAATTTGTATTTGCATTGTTGTCATTAACTACGATACCTGCAGATGTACCTGAAAAACCAGCCGAAGTAACTGTACCTAAAGTAGCGCCGCCATCTTTAAATGTAACTGTACCACCGTCTGCATTTATTTCTATGTTACCAGCAACATCTATAGTTAAATCACCAGAAGATAAGTCAATCTCCGTACCATCAATTGTAATATTGTCTACAACCACACCTGCGTTGGCTGTGACTACGCCAGCAACCGCCAAAGTAGATGCCATATCCACAGCACCATCAATGTCTACAACATCTAAGTTAGCTGTACCATTAACATCTATAGCACCTTCTATATCAAGACTACCGGGAATACCTACAACTGTTGTGCCTGTAGCTATTGTTATTACATCCGCATCAGCGTCATTCTTAATGGTAATGTCGTTAGTACTACCCTGTCCAGTAAGAATAAGACCTTCAGCAGATGTATAACCTATTGCTGCGTTATCACCAGCGGCTGTATCACCTGCAGGCTCAACTGTACCACCAGCTAAAACATTACCTGTTACAGTAGCGCTATCTATATATGCATCTTTAAAACGTAAACTATTAGTACCTAAGTCAACATCTGAGTCGGTTACAGGAGCAATACTACCGTCATTAAATGTAACTTGATTTGTACCTGCATTAGCTATTGTAATAACATCTGATCCACTAAATGTAATACTAGTGTTAGCGTCAGTATCACCAAAAATACTATCAAGACCCATAGTTCCAGCGTTAGTAATATTAGAGTCACTAAAGTCTATAGTACCTGTAACATCTAAGTTACCACCTACAGATAAGTTACCTGATATATCAACAAGGCCATTAATATCAATAGTAGTAGCTGCTATTTGTATTTCAGTGTCAGCTACAAGATCAAGTTGACCATCAACAGATGAGTTAATATAAATAGCAGTATCACGGAACTGTAGTTTTTCTGTTGTAGCAATAAGTACGTCATCAGAAAACTCAAAGTAATCTTCATCTTCCATCCACTTAAAGACACCATCATTAGTTTCCCCATCAAAGGTAATAACAACATCAGTGCCTGCAGTGCCTGATCCAAAAGTAATAGAATGACCTAACATATTAGCAAGAGGGCCACCTTCACCAGCAGTACCATCGTGAGTATGGCCTGTACTAGATGCAAATGCAGCTAAAAGTTGATCGTATTCATTATTAAACAGATCGGCGGTAATAACGTCACCGTCTGTAAAAGATGATTGCCTTGTGTATGTAGCGCCCATTTAACGTCTTGCTCCTAATTGATACTCTAACTGAAATCCTTTAAGTGAGTAAGGTGCAGTTTCACCTCCATCATTTATTCTTAATATAACAGAAAATCCTGAACCTTCTACTGATTGTCTTATAATAGGTTGTGAAGGACCACCAAAAACAAAAGTAGCAGCATCACCTACTATACTAAATAACGCACTACCAAATTGTGCTGCAATAGTAGAAGAGTCTAAAGCATAAGGTGCAGGTCTTGCGGAACCCGATCCTTCATTATCATAACGTATTAATAAATCGGCGTCAATAGCAGATTCAGGTTTATAGTTAACAATAACTCTCTGCATATGTTTTCTAATACCAGTATCCCCAAAACTTAAATCGGGACTTCTATATCTAGCTAGTATTGGTGTGCCATCAAAAGTATTACCCTTTTCTTGCCTTTGTACATAGCCATCACTACTTCCGTGCAATACAATTACATCTCCAGAAGTTATAAAAGTATCTGTAGAGGTAGGTTTTACTCCTCGTATTTCAGAAAACTCAAATCCTTGTTGTTTTATTACGCAAGCAACACCTCGTGTAAGGTTTTCTGCTTGTCCCTCTTTAGTAAAAAATATTCTATACTGTGTTTTGTCAGCTATAACAACGCTTTCAAATAGTAATGAGTCTTTAATGTTAACATCAAAAAGAGACTGTACATTTTTACTTACTGTACCAAGTTCTGTATCACCAATTTTTGCAGTAGCAGCTACCGTTCTAAGACCATCAGGCCCAAGAAAAATTAAATCACCACCAAATTCTTGAATAGTATCTCCATTAAGACAACCAATAGACCTAGTAACAGGAATTATTGCAAAATCAGAAGACGTGTTACCTGTTAATTTAAATATTCTATTTTCACAAAATATAAATAAAGAATCTCGAAACACTTTAAGGCCGACTATAGTATCGTCTACTTTAATACTTCCTGCTCCATCGCTACTAGTAAAATTATCTTCGTCAAAAGGAACACTAAATACAACTTCTTCTGGTGTAGTACCTTTACCCGCATAGAACATATGATTTTTAAAAGATGCTACATGTTTAGAACCTGCAACTGCACTTGCAGCAACATCAACTACATTAAAAGAAGAATCAAAAACTACAGGAGCATTTTCTTCATCAACAAATATAATTTTATCAGTACCATTAAAATTAAAACGTTCAAACCTATACTTTTTTGCACTAGTTCTTCCTGTATCAATTTCTGTCCAAGTAGAAGATACAACTACACCATTAAGATGTGCAGCGGCTGTAGTGCTAGAAGCAGCCCTAGTTACTCCCGTAAGTAAATTTGGATTAGTTGTACTGGTTATACCTGTATATGTAAATATTTCATTTTCAATTTGTATAGTACCACTAGCGGTAAAACCACTAACCGATTCTACTCTAATTGTACCTGACCCTGACATAGTTTCAGTCGCAGTTATACTTGTAGATAATTCAGTAGTCCCAGCATTAAATATCTTTTCGCCTCTACAAGCTATTACTTTATTTGCAAAACTAGCTACGCCAATTACTTTTTCTGATGAAGAATTGGTTTGTGGTATAATGTGATTAACGTATTTACGATAGCCGTTAATTCTTCTGTAGCCGCCTTCAACGTCAGGCTCAAAGTTTTCTAATACTAAAGCCTCTCCCGGTTGCATAAGAAAAGTAGAACGGTTTAAAACTAAACCGCCTTCACAATTAAATGCTGCAGGTTGTACCCTAGAACTATCAACCATTAAAAAGAAATTCCAATATTATAATTACTAGGTCTATATATAACAGTTGACCTAACGTATTCGTATTTATTTACAAGAAGACTTTGTACATTCTTTATGCCTTGTTCAAAGCGTACAAAGTTTGTATTGTATTGATCTAACTCACCACGATATTGATACACAAAAGCAGTAGCCCCATCCACAATAATTGGTGAAAATCTATCTGGTATACTAGTAGTATCTCCATGTGCAGCTAAGTCATCTGGAAAAGTATAAAAATCAAACACTAGTGTGTATTGTTTATCGGGTAAAGGATATAGTAAATAATTATTATCTGGAGTACGTACAATAAATTGAGGAACTCCACCATTTGTAAATAAAGCTACCTGTACACCAGTAGCGTGGGCTGCAGCAGTAGTGCTATTAGCACCTCTAGTACAACCAGTAAAAGTAGTAGACGTAGTACCTGTGTAAGATACTTGTTCACCTAATATAAAAAGAACTCCACTAGTAGCAAAGTCTGCCGTGCTTACAACAGTAATTGTAGTAGCACTGTCTGTTAAAGAACCATTTAATGTTGTTGCATCTACTTCATCTTCTTGGGTAGCAAAGCCCCTACTAATATATTCATTATAATCTAACTTTATAAGATTACCACCCGAAGTATTAAGGTCAGTATTCTTTTTTATTCTAGCTGTATTATAATCAATATGTTTAGTACTAGTAGGTACATCATACCTAGTTGTACCGGGAACTAACGTAGATGTATTAGTTGAATGGTTAAAAGGATAACCAAATTCTTTTTGATTAATGTATCGTATAGATTCATTAACAGCATTTTGACATTGTACTTGAACACCCCTAGCATCTGTAAAAGATGAAGCAGTAAGAACAACTTCATTCATACGAGTTATAACATCGTTAGTTAATGAAAGATATGTCAGGGCCATTATGTTTCCTTAAAATGCAGCAATGGGGCCAGCGCAAAGCCAGCCCCAAAGTTTAGTGTAGTGTTACAGCAAGTCACGCTGGGCTGCAGCAGCCTCAGTATGAGCAGCCGAAACATCAGCAATTACTGCATAGACACGTAAGCGTCCAGTTGCAGCAGCAGCACCAGCGACAACTACGTCAATGGTATCTGCAGCACCAACACATGCAAGAGCAGCAGCAGCAAAAGTAGATGCAGCACCTGTGTTTACAATATTAGCTTCGCCGTTACTACCTTTTACAAGGTATGTACCAGCAGCAGCATCAAGTGCAGCACCGTCAATGATGTCATCTCCACCAGCAAAGTCAATATTACAAGTACAAGAACCTGTAAAGGACTTCATGATTTCTGCACCAGCAGCAACCACTACTGATTCAGCAGGTATTTCTAACAGTTGGAAAATGTCTCCATCTGCAATAGTAGCACCTGCAGCAATCATAGCATCAATATCTAAGATTGCTTCAACGGTTCGTACAGTGTTACCAACTACTGTTGGAACAGCAAGAACGTTTGCTCCAACACCAGCAGTATCAACGGAAGTCATATCAAAAGTAGCCATAGTTTATATCCCCCCCTACGCTGCGTTATAACGGGCAGTAACGATTGCTTCTGGACGAAGAATCTTCCTACCGTATAGATGCATACCACGAACAATGTCAGCAAAGCTGTCAGGGTCACGATATGATTCTGTCTTATTGATTTGCTCTGCAGTAGCTACAGCGGAATCGTGTCCAGCCATAATTACTCCAAGGTTAGTCAGTTGGTTGGCAGTACCTGCAGTACCCGGCCCAGTGCCTAGTGCTGGCAAGTTGGACGAGGAGTATACACGAAAGCCGTGAAAGTTGCTTACGGTCAAACCATTACGCAATCCACCAGAGTCACCGAAGTCTGCGTTCATGAAGCGAGAATCTTCATCAGCAAGAATTTCCATGAATACTGGATCGACTACCAGCCAGCGACCTTGTGAGTCAACCTGCTGTTGGTCAAGCAAACGCTTCATACGTGCAACAATCATTGCAGGAGAAACGGTAGCAGTTGGCAACGAAGTAGCACCGGGCATACGTGCAGTCACAGGAATTGAGTGAGTGCCAGCAGAGGCAGTAGTGATGTTACCAAAGTCGCCCTTGTGAAGCTGCATAGAAGAAAGCAACTCATTCGAGCCTGCAGTTGAAACAGCCTTAGAGCCGTTAACTGTAGTGTTAAGTGTGTCAGCTTTGCTGTGCAAAGTAGACTGCTTATAGCCAGCCATGTAGCCAAGAACTTCTTGGTCATGGTTATCTGCTAAACGATACGCTGCACGATTAGATGCCAAGTCCATGAAATTAACATGGCTATGGGCCTCTTCAATATCGTCCATCTTGAAAGCAAAATAGTTAGCTTTGTCAATGGTCAATGAAAAATCGGCGTCCTCTAAATCTTGCGCTGTGACATTTGTGCCACGTGCATATTCTGAAACAGAAATCTCAGGTTCCTTAATGATCTTGACGGTATCGCCTTGACCAGAAATTTCCCCCATGTAGTCGGAGTTAGTAATGTCACCAACAACAGTTGACTTGCGGAACGCAAGCTGTACCTGTTTGCTGTAAATGACCGGGCTGAAATTACCATTTGGTAGATTGCCATAACCCGTAGCTGTCGTAAATGCCATTGTATTATCCTTTGCATTAGACACAGATACAAACTTAAAGTGTAAATAAGGAGGCTAATTTCTTTTGGGTAACGTTAACTAAGAAAGTCGGCCAACCTTCTAAGCAACGGGCCAAAGACATTAGGTAATCACTAGAACCATTTATGTTTGTGAAAAAGGGATATTGCAGGTAACCAAAGGTATGGGGCTGCAATAAACCTATTGTATATAGTTTTACACAATATGTGTAGATTGTCAAGTCTTTTATCGTGCGCTACCTGAAATGTCGTAAATAAAGTTACCACCTCGAATAGCTTCCATGATTTCGTCTTGATGTTTTTCATACTCTTTAGTAGTCATTTTGTTTACTTTAGACTCAGACATCTTGTTATTGTTAGATGTAGCGTCTGGTTGACTTCTACTGTTACGAGTATTAACTGACTTAGCAGCGTCTTTGTTGTCGCTAGGAGCTTTTGTTTTAATATTCATGTCTGACTTATACAGATCAATCGCACGTGACGCAGCCCTAGCATCATTATCGTTTTCGTACAAAGCGTCTTGAACCCACTTAGGCTGTTCTTCTGCCCACTCATGGAACTCATCGCTATCACGTATCTCTCCAAAGTCAGGATGTACTTTAAGAAGTTCTACTTCAGCACGATCACGTGATGCGGAATCACGCATCTCATCAATTTCTTTTACCCTGTCTTCTAGGCCAGCCTGTTGTTCACGTGCTTTTTTAATTGCAATAGTTTCAACAATAGCCGCTACGTCAGGATACTGTTTAGCCCAAGCATCAATGTCTTCATCTGACTTAGGTAACTGCATTTCTTGTGCGGTACTTTGTTTTAGTTGAGTCTCTAAAGCATTAATACGTGTTTCTAAATCTTCCTTAGCTTTCTGTGATCCTCGCCGTAGATCAGCATACCGTTTCTTATAACTTTTTTCCTCTGCATTTGCAGGCTCTTCATCTTCAACTGCTTCAACTTTTTCTGAACTGTCACGTTCTTCTAGCATCTGTTGTAGTTCTGCTTCGTCTTCTTTTACTCGTTCACGCACCCTACTGTTACGTTGCATTAACATAGTCTTTGGTGCTTCTTGTACTTCTACTATTTGGTTTTCCATTTTAGTTCCTGTTTACTGGGGCCACCGTAGCCTGTGTGTTATAGGGGGGTGAGTAGCCAGTCATATTTAACAGATTACTTACGTGCTGCTAATCCACGCTTGTTAGTCTTAGCCTTTGCAGGCTTTTTAGTTGTTGTAGGTTTTTGTATTAAACCACCTTCTTTAAAAGTTCTAGCTTTTGGTCTAACGGAACCTGTTGTCGCAGCAATTTGCGATCTTTTTATGTTAGCCTGATTTTGATCTCTGATTTCATTTGCCTTATCACTAGCAGTTCTTTTATTACTTGTAGTTGTTCTAGCAGCTAATTGTGCTGCTCTCATTCTTGCTGCTGCTGCTGTAGCTGCTGCCCGTGTTGCAGAAGCTTTTGCTGCATCCTTTGCTGCTTTAGCTTTAGCTTGAGCCGTGTTTGCATTAACCCGTGCTGTTAACGCATCCATGCCATTGTTACGATCTGAAACTGCTGTAGTTGCAAAGGGATCACGAAAAGGTGTAGTAGAACGATCCTTTGGTACGTATGCAAGTTTAGTTTTATCATCTATAAGATTACCACCAACGTAACTTCTACCGTCATTTTTTGTAAGTAAGTTAGCCATCTTTTGAAATGCATTATTTACTGCTTTACCGTCCTTATCTCTAAGTATACCATCTTTATACTTTAATCCATCATTGGGGGTAGCTAAGTTTGCGGCGTCCATGTATGTAGTATTTATTCTTTTACCTGCATTTTTACCTGCAGTACTATACAACACACCACCACGATACTCTTTATCATCTTTATCAAAAAGTTTATTAGCGGCATCTTGAAATGCATTATTCTGTTTAGCATTTTCTGCTGCTTTTTCTGCACGTAATTCTCTAGCAGTATTTTCATTTTTTAAACGTATTTGTTGTTGTGCTGCAACATCTTTAACATATGCATTATTTGGATCAGACAGATTTTTAACAGCTTGTTCTGCCTGACGAGGATCAGTAAACACGTTACCTGACCCAAAGGCGTCACCCATTTGTTGTTGTATAGCTGCAGGTGAAGATTGTGTTACAACGGGAATATCATCAAAACCCCTTGTAATGTTTTCTGCAGGTAAAGATTGTGCTACAAAGGAAGTATCATCAAAACCCCGTGTAATGTTTTCTGCCTGAGATGAAGGTTGCGCTACACCCATACTATCTATTCTGTTACTGTTATCAACATATGAAGGTTGCGCTACACCCATACTATCTATTACATTTTGTGTTACAACAGGTTGTTGTGTTACAGTGTCAGGAGTGTCAGAAAATAATGCCTTACCTTTTACTCCTAAAGCATTATCAAAAACATAATTTGCTGCTTTAGAAATTGCTCTTCCAACCGCAGAAGCCCCTCGGCCAACCTCTGTATCTTGCATGTAATCATAAGGTCTTGCTGGTGCTACACCAATACCTGTTGGTGCTTCACCAACAACGGCTTCAGTTTGGGAAGGTTTCACTTGTGATTGTATAAAGTTCGCAGCACCAGAAAGACCTTCATTAGATTTATCCATAGCATTTGCTAAAGACCTAGTTTCAAAGGGAGTGCCAAAAGCATCTACTGTTTGAGAAGAAGGTTCAACTTGAGACCCACTCATAGCGGTTTCAGTTTGTGAAGGTCGTGCTACACCAATACCTGTTGGTGCTACTAATTGTTTCATGGCTTCTTGATCTTGCGGATCAATACCTAATCTATTTTCTTCTAATTGCGCTTGCAGTTGATTTTGAGTTAATGGTAAACCGCTATTTGCAACAGTTTGCATTACATTTTTAGTTTCTTGGGTTAAGCCACTTCCTAAAGAATCTCCGTATTGAAAATCTCCAGAGTTACTACGACCACCACTTGCAATTTGTTGGTCTACTACTTTTTGAACAGCTTCAGCTTCTTCTTTACTTTGAACATAGGCATCATTACCTTCTAAAATAGTATTTATATTGTTTTGAACTTCTTCTGAAATAACAGGTACAGTTACCGCCCCAAGTGCTGCAGTTCTTTGTTTTTTTGTATACCCATCTCTTGCAAGGTAAGAATCTACTCCAGCTACAAGAGCATTAGAGTCTGCAGTAGGCTTTAAGGAGTTAGCCTTTAACCAACCATCACGAATAGCAATTAACTCATCTCTATACTCACCTGATGCACCTTCGATCATACTGTTTAATCTTGCTTCACCCTTACGAGCATGTGATCTCATGCCGCCACCAATTACCAACATTCCACCGGGAACCATAGACCCTATACCAAGACCAACAATTCTTCCAAATTGGTACAGTCCACCACTTTCACGTTGCATTTGTGCTGCAAAAACTTCGTCTGACATACCTGCATAGTCAATTGGCTCTGGTGCAAATCCAGTTTTTATTTCTGAACCATCGTAGTCTTGACGAGTATCATTACCACTTGCATCAACATTACTAGAAGTTACAGCAACAACATTACCAGCAACAGAAGTAGTATCACCCGGTACGGGAGTATACAATGTGTACCCATCTGGAATAGGTAAGGTAGGTACACCATTAATAAATGTAATAACTACAGACTCACCTGCCGCATTTCTATATTCTTTTGTAACTGTTTGTACACTACCCATATAGGCTTCATAATCAATAGGTTCTGTAGAGTCAGTTGTCATAGGTACATCTGCAGTTTGTAGTTGTACCATACCACCATTAGCATAACCTGCACCCTTTTGAGCTTTATCTGAAATCATGTCTTGCACTTCAGTGTAATCTTTAACTGGTATAAATCCACCGTCAGCAAACTCCATAGGTTCGCCTGCGCCACCTACAACTACTAAGTCAGCCATTTCAAAAGGCATATCGTCATCCATAGTTGCTTCATCAGAATTACCCATCTGACCCATAGCTTCCATCTTCTTTAAACCCATTTTTGCATCTTGTCGAAGTTGCATAAGTTTATCAAGGCCAATAAAACGAGTTACATCTTCAGGAAAGATAAATTCACCTTTGCTGACGTTGACAGGTATGTCATCACGAACACCTTCTTTAGTACCACCTACGGGTACTTCATTGCCAGATACTTTATCTATCATGCCGCCTTCATCTTCAAGGCCACCTTCTGCGAATTGCTGCATTTGATTGTTCATTAGTATTGCTCCACCCTTTGCCATGTCCGTTTGTTTTTCTTGTCCCGCTGTACTCATTCTAGGACGTAACCCATCTACATCACGTACTTCTTTTTCTGTACGTAAGTTATGTACAAAGTTTTTTGCAGCTTCTACAAACCCTTCTACACTACTATCTTTATCTCTATTTATTAATTCTTTTCTTAATTGCCTACCAAAATTATTATTGTCTACATCTATAAGGCTTTCTTCATCAGTGCTTTCTCTTACGTTTATTAGTTTACCAGCAATGCCTTTACCTAAACGTCCAAGACCTTCGCCCTCAACACTTTGCATAAAACCTCCTAAAAGAATATGCCTAAGTGTATCTTCTTCTGAATCACTGTAATCATTGTCAGATGCCCATTGCCTAGCTATTACATTGGCTTGATCACTTTCATCATCTACACCTAAAAGAGTAGCAACTCCCGTTTGTAATTTTTGATTATCCAGTAGACCCATTTTTTAATACTTCTTCCCTGAGTAAAAGCAACCTACGTAACGTATGTATTGCGCCCTGTGATCTAAAAACTATAGTGCTGTCTTCTGTTTGCTCCATAGTTCTATGTTGTTGTTTAATTAAATCTTTTATGTAGTTATTGAACTGGTCCCATTCCTGCTGGTTGACCACCAGCGGCTTGAGGTGCTTGAGTAGGTTGCTGTGGTTGTTGTTCATTTCCTGTAAATCCTTGCTGTCCCGGTGCTGGTGCGCCACCCGTTCCTATTGTTCCACCACCTGCGCCCGATGGGTCTACTTGTGGTTGTCCTTCTTCTGGGGTGGGTTGCTCCTGTTGGAAGCCTTTCATTATCTCTGCTTGTATTGCAGCTTCATCCATGTTGTTAGTAACTTTATCTGGATCAAGTTCAAGAGACTTTGCAATCTCCCGAATGATGTATGGAAATTTAGTAAATGGTGCAAGTGAGGGTTGCGCTGCAATCTGCATAAATTGTGTAAGGCGCTGACTACGTACTTCGTTAGCCATAAGACTTTCAGTACCACGTGCTTTAACCTCTAAGTCGCCTTTAATATCAGGATCAAAATCAAACTGCATATTAAAACGAAATAGTCCCTCCCCTAAAGGCCGTAGTAAGTAATCGTCAATGTTTTTAACAACAGACTTAATACTGCCTTGTGCCGCACCCATAAGCATTGATATGCCTGAAGCTGTACGCCCTACACCTGTAACACCTGTTTGACCGTGAGCAAAGCTAGGAAAGCCAGTGCTTTCGTCTGCTAGTACACGTGCCTTATCAAACAGTTGTAAATTCTCACCAGATACATTAGGAAACTTAGTTCCAAAAATAGCCTGTCCCGGTGCGCCACCTTGACGCCTAAACACTTTACCGGGATACAAAGATAAATCTTGCCCCGGCACTAAGTTTGTTTCATCAATTTCAATAAGTAAGTTACCTGACAGTACAGCATTATCTACAGCCATACGCATAAAACCATTCATCAACGTTTGTGTATCGTTCATGTTTTCTGCAATACCTACGCCAAAGAAACTGTAAGGGTTTAACTCGTAGGGTGCTGCGTGGTACGGAATACGTGCAGGTTTAAATGGATTAATTACCATACGTAGTAGCTTGCCATTACAAATCCATACGTTAGCTTGTAATTCATCTACTTCACTTAGTTCAGAAGGTATGTCTACACCTTGCTCTTCAAGCATGTTAACGTCTACTGTACCCCAGTACTCAAGTACTTCGTAACGTTCAACACCGTACTCAGGTGCATAGTCAGAAAGATCATCTTCCCAAGATTCTTTATTGTAGTTTTCCCCTAACTCAATAGCGTCATCAATTACATTGTTACGAAAGAATGGACGCTTTTTAAGTTGGCGAAGTTGTGACCGTGACATCTTATGACGTTCAATAATGTATTGTGCTTCATCCATATTGTTTGCGTCTGGATCAGGGTAAAAGTTCCACACAGATACATGTGATACCTGTGGTACTGTTTTAATAATAGGATCGTAGTTACCTTCATCGTCCCACTGTGGATACTCTTTATCTACAGCAAATGGCCCCTTCATTACACCCGTACCAAACAGAGCCATTTCAAATGCAGTGTTACGTAAATGTTTACTTGCGTTTGATTCTTCTAGTTGATCTTGTATTTTCTTTTGCATCTTCTTTGCAGCAACCATTGCAGGACTAAAGGTAACAGCAGTAGGTGTCATACCTGTACCGTTCTTTAATCCATCAATGTCTTTTAGTTTATCAGTAAGGGGGCCAAGCATTTCGCCAAGTGTTTTAGAAGTTGCACCTCTGGGAAAGTCTTTACCGTCACCCTTAAATCCATAGGGATTTATTTCTTTATCTACATCAGATTCTTTAATCTGATCTGGTTCTGCAGGATCAAAGTTAACATCCGCAACTACACCCTCTGGTAATTCAGTAGGGTCTACAGTAAGTGGAAACTTATTGTTGGCAAACATAATAGACTCTAGCTGCTGGTAGGCAGCAAGTGTTTTTGTTTTAGTTACTTTAATAAATACTCTAGACTTCTCAGCTTCAGTAAATTGTACGTCAGGCCCATAGATACCACGGTAGTTACGATAGGCATCTAACCAACGCTCTTCATCTTGCTGACGATAATCTTCTGCACGTTTATATCGACCTTGGATATAAGGAATAATGTTATTAGTTTTGTAGTCATCAATAGACGATTGTTCCGTATCTTCTAATACGATGGACTCGTCTTCAATAAAAATGTTATCTTCTTCCATTTAGGTTTCCTTAATATCCGAATGTAGAATCTGCTACTGGCATACTGTTTGTAGGAGTACCCCTACTGTCAAAGTCCCAAATACTAAATCTTGGTCTTGACATGATACCATACCTTAACGCATCATACAAGTGGTCTTCTGAGTGTGTGTCAACATCTTCTGGATTTTTTTTATCTAATGGTATTGCTGGTAACTGAGAGATTGTTTCAGTACACGTATTAAAAAACACTAACCTTGCTTCTTCTGTAAACTCATCTACTTGCAAACGTCTGTGTATTTCGTTCTTACCTGCTACACGTGAACCTTTACTTCTATCTGATGGACGCCAACGACATCCCCTCATAATCATTTGTTCTGCCAAAGAAGGGCCAGTATCCCCACGCTTATGCCACAAACTACTATCAAGAACACCGTATCGCATATTACCATCGCCAGCTTCCTCTTCAAGTACCATGTCAGCTAAGTCTACTGCAAGAACCTTTGATACGTATAACTCTCTATACACTACCAACTGTTCACTAGGACTAACTGCAAACCATAGGACACCTGTGTGGCTTCCGTAACCGTAATCGCAAGACCTAAACTTAACCCAGTTATTAGGTATATCAAAAGGTTCAACTACGTGTACCTTCCTATCAAACTCTGTAAAGGCTGCGCCTTCTTTGATGTCCCAATCACCATCTAGTAGTTGCCTACGTTGTTGTTCAGGTAGTGACAAAAGCATTGCTTCGTAGTCACCTTGTTCTGCTAAGTATGGATTGTCTCGTAATCTTGCAGGTATAAACCTACGCTTAAATAATGGCTTACCTGCTTTAGCATGTCCTGCAGGATACTTTAACTGTTCGCCTGTATCAATGTCTGTAGCTATGTACGACTTACCTGCAGGTGCAGGATCAATAAACATCTTTTTAACCCAGTGATGTCCTCTGCCGCCGGGGTTTGTAGTTGCTCTCATACAAAGAGGAAGCTCAGGGTCTGCCGATCTCAAACGACTCCTCATGTAGTTCCAAGCGAAGGGTGTAGCCCATTGAGTTAACTCATCAAATCCTATCCAGCTAAATGCTAGACCTTGATATCGTGTAACGTCTTGGTCTTTGTCTAGGTAACTTAACCACAGTGTAGCACCAGAAGGTGCAGTCCATGTCATCTTACGTTCTGACCACTTAATACCGGGCCAAATCTTAGGGTACATTTCCTGTGACTTAGTAATTAGTTCTCTTAGTTCTTCCGTAGTATGCCGTAGGAGGACACCAGCGAAGGCAGGAACGTCCATAAAGCGTAACGGGTCAGCCAACATAGCATACGATTTACCTCCACCTGCACTGCCTCCATATAGAACCTCACGCTCACTTGCTGCAAGGAAGTCAGTCTGTGGCCCAACGTTAGGTTTAAAGATTATATTGTGATCTTCTTCGATCTTATCTGTAAACTGTTCTAGTATTATTGTTGGACTAGGCTGCTTTGTCTTCTTTTTCTTTTGCGCCAGTTCTGGTGTTTTCAATTTCTTCCGCTTTGGCGATTGCCTTTTTTGCATACTCTGCCCATCGGCGTAGGCTTCCAGCTTTGTTCTTTCTTTGTCGCTCATTGTCTAACCGTTTCCTTAATCCTACGTGTGAAATTGACCTACCTGTATTTCTAGTAAGCCAGTTTGCTACTTCCCGATACGAATACTGTTTAATGTATTTCTGTGCTTGCTCAAGCATATCAAGTTCGTAGCTAATTGGCAAGAGTATTCCGTTATCTTCTGGGTCTATTTCATATCCATACGGAATTGTTCTTGCTACACGTGGGATTGGAACCCATACGTTGTCTTCTTTTAAGTCTGTGGGCTGTGGTAACTTCCATGTACCTACTGATTTAGTCATTGTTTTCCTATACTACGTACCTTCTCTATCAATAATTTCACCTTTATTATTTCTCTTAACGCCGGGTATCCGTTCACGAGAAATAGGTGGTCCTTTCTTTGGCCCAAAAGTTTTACCGTTCATACGAATAGTTCTTCCATATTTTACAGCAAGTTTAGATGCTTCCCTTTGACGATTAGCATCTGTCATTGCTTTACTTTTTAACGCACGTAATTCTGATTCAAAAGTTATTTTAGGATTAGAAGGTTTACCCTTAGTTCTACTTGGTTTTCCTGTTATTGGATTAATCGCAGGTTTTGCAGGCTTAGCTTTTGCTTTTTTAGCTGCTGCCACTTGTTGGGGGCTGAGTACTAGTTTTTTCGTTGTATCTGCTTTTTTCTTTTCTGCTGCTGTTTTTGCTTTCTTTTTATTAGCAGCATCTGCTATCTTTTCAGCAGCTTTCTTTTTTAATTTTTCTTTTATTCTTTTTTTTGCAAGTGATGTAAGTATTCTCATTGGTTTATTCCTCTTCCTCTGTTGGATTCTTGGCTGGCATAAGCATTACACCGCCCTTAGCTTCTATCTGTACCTTTTCAGTTTTAACAAGGCCAGTACGATCTAGTAGTTCTTTAGCTGCTGCCATCTTATCACGAATACCCAACTCAGTTGGATCGTACAAAGCACCTACCATAGCCATTGCAGCTTTAGGTACATTACGTGCTAGGTAACTGTGCGTTACATCAATGATCTCTTCTTTTAAACTATTGGTAACTTCAAGGTTAGAAGTATTAGCAGAGTAACCCGCCATTATCTTAGCAGTAGAAATGTCTCCACCTGCTTCATCCATAAGGATTGCTAGAAACTTTTGTTGACGTTCTGTTAACGCACGTGCCATTATTATGTTTCCCTATACCATTAACTCAAAATGCGGAGCGTCAATAAAGGGTCTACGATTTTGTGATCTACGCTCATCAATGTAGCTGTTCATTGCGTCTTCCATAGACCCATCAAAGTGAGCTATATTTGGGACTGTCCAACTTGCGCCCCACCTAATAGGTACGTCTATTTCCCGTGCAGCTTCTGCCATTGCGTCAGCTATATCATCATACAGATTTAATTCCCATGAACCACGAGAACCAATGTAAGCCATTAAGTCTACCGCAAGACCGTCCAAGTGTTTGCTTTTCATAGTCTGGCTTGCGCCTTTTGAGACTAAGGCTTCTTGTTCTTTTGTAGTACGCATACCACAGATAACACCAAAGTCAATCTTACTTTTAAATATTGCGCTCTTAACTACTGCAACAAGACGTTGATCTAAACCTTCTAGTTTAACATGGCTACGTACACTTAATTTAAAACTCATTCTTTTGTTACCCCTGTATGTAAGCAAGCAATTGTGATACTAGTGTCTGTTATCATAATGCTTGCCCTTTGTTTAACTTGTTCACATATTGATCTACTTTCGTAGGAAGATATTTGAAAGTACTCTAATGGCATACCTGAAGTTAACTGCAACCAAACTAACGCCCACATTTCTTATTACTTTCGTGTTGCTAAAAGAAATTGTAGTTTAAGTTCCAACTCTTTTATTTGTAACTCTAACGCTCTAACTCGTTTAATACTTTCTGCTACTGCAGGTGGTGGTGACCACGCATCAATCCAGTTATCGTTCTCTTCTATTTCTTCCCAGTGGGTTAGTAGCTCTCGTTCAATAAAAGTTAGTCGTTCCATAATACCAAAGTAAGCCCACACAGATATTGCAGTGGCTGCTACCAAAGACAATAGGTTCTTTAGTGGAATAGTAAACTCAGAGCTTTCACTAACCTTAGTCATTACTTATTTCCAAAGAACTTAGATACAGACCGCATACCAATGCTGGCACTTACAATCCCACCTAAAGAATACTGATACCATGTAGGCATTACTTCCAGTGCAGTAAATCCTGCCTGTACAATTTGATTTCCCCAATCACCACAAAATGCCAGAATTAATGGGATACTAAAAAGTAAAGTAATCCACTCATCTTTCCAGCTATTCTGTGTAGCTCGTATTGCTTCTATGTCCCAATCAATCTCACCAGTAGCTTGCTTAACTTTAATCTCCGCATTAGCTTTCTGTACCGCTACCTTACCGTCTAGGTAAGTGCTGGCAAGACTACCGACTGCACCTAATAGTTGACCAATCATTCTAGTTTATCCTTAGTTACAGCTTTCTTAGCTAAGTTAGCTACACCCATAAAGACAGATACCACGCCAGCCACAGAAACAAAATAGATAGAAGCCATACTGCCAATGATCGCTGAAGCATTATCAAGACCAAGTGCGCTTGTAAAAACAACACCAAAAGGATATAGCAACATTCCCCATAAAGCGAACCAAGCCATCTTCCTAGTCTGATCCCTATGGGCGTCTTCATCTTCAATCCTTCGGCGTTTGTCTTCTAATAGTAATAAATCCCATTCATGCTTTTCAATAGAACCACTACCGTTATTGTCTGCTTCTTCAAAGGATGTCAATGTAGTTATGCCTTTCTAAAAAGTTTTGATGTAGCCGCTGCTTTCTTCGGTTGCTTAGAAAATTGCTTACCGGATGCAGTATCTTTTCTTTTCTTAGCACTACTGGCTGCATACGTTTTTGCATCCATAGCTTTAATAGCACTCGCAGGTAAATACCTTTCGCCTGTAGCACTAGCACCCTGTGTCGAAGGCTTACCACTTTTAGTTTTCCAATCTTGCTTTGTCCATCGACTAAGACTTTTTTGACTTTTTGATTTTGCCATCGGCTTTAGCCTTTGCTGTTTTACTTAAATCTTTATAGTGAAATAGCTTTACAGTTGTTTTACTATGTGTTTTACCTGTGTGTAAAGAACCATCAGGCATCTTGTGAGTACCACCAGTATGTTCTGTACCGTCTTTTTTATAGTGCTTTACGCCCTTCATTGCCTTTATCCTTTTGTTTTTTTAACTGTAGCTTTGCTTGCTTTGCAAGTCTAGCTATCTCAGTCTTACCCATAACTTTAGCACGTTGCTCTAGTACTGTCAAGATTTGAATCTTACGTGCATAGGATTTGTTTATTCGTTTAACTTTAGCTATAGTTTCTTTAGCTTCCTTTACAGTAGCAAACTTTATACTAACGGTATCTTTAGGATTCTCATCCGTATAAAGTCTTCTACCACTACCTTTAGGTTTTTTACCAGTACCAACTTTAGGGTCTTTAGCCATTAAGACTTATATCCCCCACCTTTAGCTTTATATTTTTTAGCAACCAATTGCGCTTTCCTTGCTGACCACTGGCCGGGGCGTCCACCTGAACTGCCAGCCTTAACGGATGCCACAAGAGACTTACGCATAGTAGGCTTAGTATAATTACCAGCCGCATTAACGGTAGACTTTGCCTTTGATTTCACCACGGGTAATTCCTATATCTATTAGGTCTTTGTCTGACATGTTCATAAGAATCCAGTAGTCTGCTCGTAGTTGCTGGTTCTTCTGAAATTTAATTAAAAAACGTTTAAACATGGTATAACTCCTCTATAGTACCAAGGATAGTTATACCATGTTTTATCTTACAGGACTACATACAAGATTGCAATCCCGCTATGCATAGTAGTTACTTCTTCTTAGCTGCAGGTTTTTTCTTAGCCATACCGCCATACATATAACCACTCTTCTTGCCCATACCGCCAGCCATCATTTTAGCTGCAGGTTTCTTTTTAGTCATTCCCCCAGCCATCATTTTGCCAACACCGTCAGCAGCAAAAGCAGGAATTTTCTTACCGTCTTTTTTAACCATAGGCATACCACCTCTAGCAGCAGCCATAGTTTTAGACTTAGTTTTTGGTTTAGATTTTGGTTTTGTTGACTTAGTTAATAACTCACGAAGAGGTAGACCTAATTTGTCAGCTTCTTTTTTCATGGCCTTTAGCCATGCTGGGTCTGCTTTAGACATTGTATATTCCTTTTGTTTATCTTATGATAGTACTACACGTACTAATGTACTTGTGCTGCTACCTCGTCTATAGTTTAAGATAGTAGCATTGCCTATAGCTTTAGGTACTACAAGAGAATGTACACCAGCAGGAAGCATAATATCACTATCAGTAATATCAGCTTCCGCTACGCCAAACCCAATGTCTAAAGCGTGACTTGTTTCAATAAGCACCATCTTAGCGTCAGTGCAAACTACGTGTGTAGTAGCAGTATCACCTAGAGTGACTGCATCTTCTACAGCCCACCCTAAGTGTTCTCCTACTAATGCTGCTTGATCAACCATTGGTTATTCCCCCTTAATGTACTGAGTATTCTAACTCAACAGTAAACCGACCTGCAGTACCATCTGCGTTCATAGTGGTAGTAGCAAATACATACAGATTATCGTGTGCAATAGCTGCCTGTACTAGAGGATCAA
>Ga0209634_1000997_pt1 | contig 21364 bp, 28 predicted proteins | sample LinPmetageLP40_FD_184043 | JGI IMG/M metagenome (GOLD analysis project Ga0209634, IMG submission 184043) | Marine viral communities from the Pacific Ocean - LP-40 (SPAdes) (version 2) | ecosystem: Environmental > Aquatic > Marine > Oceanic | place: Pacific Ocean | collected 2010-08-26 | reverse complement strand
CAGCTTTTCTCTACAATCCCCGATCTTAATATCGATCATATTTAGCTACCTTTTTGTCTAATTGTCTTTGTGACTTCTTAGTTCTTTTCTTCATACTCTTTTCCCATTTACGAGATGTAGAATGGGTTTTAGACAATGTATCTTTATGTTTCATCTTCATCCTTTTTCTGATGGTGAACGAGTACAAAAGCCTCACACTTTGGGCAGGATAAATTGGTAACTATCAAATAATTTTCGTCACCATAATCCTCACCATCGTGATCACCACCCCAAATTAATTCATGTCCACAAGCCCAACAATTCATTGTTATTCCTCACTAATATTTAACACTTCAAATTCATTATGTAATGTTGTGTAGTCACGTCTCTTAGCAATTGACTTCCACTTCTTTTCAGCTTCTTCGTAGCTATCAGCCTCTATATTTACATTGTAGTATTTGACTTCCTTACAATGTATTACAAACTTATTTTTTGGTAATTTTCTAATCATTACGAATTCACCACACATTTAGGTTCAATAAATATCTTTTCGGGAACACCACCAAACTCCTGCCTAATTCTAAGTCTTAGGGTTTCCATAGAGTGAGGCAAATCATCTTGACACTCTGATATGTTCTGATAATTAACTTGGCTCTCATGCCACATACAACGAGTAAGACCCTCATTGTTTTCTGTGGCAGAGATCCAAATTACACAGATGTATACGATCATCTTCGACATAGCTTGACCACCTTGACATACAACTTTTCAAACAAGGACAACTCCCTTGTGGGAGTTGCATTGTTAATATGGTTTATGAGATTTTTCATAAAGACTTTGTTAAACTGCGATTTGTTCTTCATTGTCTCTGTGGCAGGGGTTCCAAGTTCTTTGGATTTCACTGCTTTCCTCTTCACTAACACCATAAGATAATAAAGCCCTCGACATGACACGATCTGCCGTATCTGTCCAAACTTTTGCATTAAGCATTGCCCAAATCCATGCACCAATTTCCCTCTCCTTTACAGTATTATTGTAAGTTTGATTATCACCAAGTATATGTCCAATCTCATGCAAAGCAGACACATAATATCCCGTGTTTTTAGTCGGTCTAATATGGATATGCTTTTTTGTAACATCAGCATAATAGTTTGGTACTTCAGCATCAAGTCTTTGATAGCTGACAGTTATATGATTGACTGCACACAACTCTTGTACGTGCAATGCCATATCAATTCTTCTAACCAATACTGTCATATGCCTGCTCCTCTCTTTTGACTTCATCACGAACATATTCTTCCCAATGCTCGCCATGATCTTTTTTAATTTTTGTGATAGCCTGCTCATTTGTCATGCCATCGATATTGAGGTATGAATAAAACTCTTCCATCACACCTTGCAACTGATGTTTATAAGCAGTCATTTATGAGTTCTCCCATTCGTTTATTTGTTTAAGTAAATACTCGGCATACTCATTTCTGCCCTCAAACAAAGCATCTTGAAAACTGTCTTCATAACCAGATTTTAAATACTGCTTATATTCTCTAGTTTCATAAGCAATATGCTTTTTGATTTTATTGACGATTGATTTATACTTATCCATATCATCTACATCTTTTTGATCTAGCAATGATATTCCATTTTTTAGTTTAACCACTGTCATCTACTTGCTCCTTTAAAAATGATAGTTATTGATATTGTTACAGTGTATTGATTGCATAGTCAACTGCTTTTTTGCAAATTATAATCGTTGGTTTTTTGACCATGCTCTTTACTGCCTGCCTCACATTGATCGACCCAAACCTTTTTGGTGACATTGCCTTGAGCATCACGATAACGTCTCCAATGCCCACGTCTCATATGCCACTTCTTAGGACTGCCTTGACCCGTAAATATCTTTTCATAAACAGTCTTACCTCTAGGCTTGGGCAATTCTATATTTAAAAGGCTATATTCATTCGTAGGGACACTTCTTCCAAATCTAACGTGCTTTACGTTATGACTTGCAGGTTTCTGTGTCTCCTTGACGATTAAATCGTAATTAAGTATGGAAAGCACACTAATGATAAACCTAACGTCACCACCTTGGATCAACTGCAAATGAGTTTTAGCGATTTCTTCCATCTCTTCATTATTCCAACCTTCCAAAAATTTATGTTTTGGAATAAGCCAATGGATTGATCTACTTTGCACAGTCGTAAATCTTGAATATATATCGTGCATAATTTTATATTCATCACGATTACCATCCAATGGCTTTGCTCTAAACAATTCATCTGATTTATTAAAATGAGCCAAAGCATATGGATGTCCAATTATCTTCATGCCTTGATGAGAAGTTTCTTTAATAAAATTTTCTTCATCCATTATATAACTTCTATAACTAGAAGTAAGTTCTCTTTGAGATTGTTCTTTTAAAACATAATTAGAAAAAGCAGTGTTCATATTCCAATCTTCTTCATTACGAACAACTGAAGCCAATGGAGAACAAAACCACTTACCATCAATCATGCACCACATATCATACATATACCAACTATCCCCACTAGGATGTTCATATTCATATATATGATAACCAATACGATCCAAATAATCTGTAGGCTCCTCAATCTTGCCCACATACTGTGGCAAATATTTATGATAAAGATTTTTTAAAAGATGAACACGATAATGCTCATCCCATTCTATAAACATATTTTTAAATGGTGGTATTGCAGTCTTAATCATCTCAAGCAATACATGAGGTTTAGACATAGATGCCTCACCTGCATGATCAATTAGCTGATTAGAAACTTTAAACTTTTGAGCATTGACAAGCATAGATTGAGTTTCTCTAATCTTACCCTCGGCAATAGACCCACCTTGATATTTTGCTATAGCTCTTTTAGGTTGAGCCATAGCACCAATAATTTCACTTGCCATCAATGGCTTATTATTTATTTCCATTTTGTATTGGCTCCCTTTGCAATTAACATTGCATCCCCTGCAATAACGTCTGTCATGCCATAACTAGCTACAAAGTGCATGGTAGCAGGTTTATTAACTTCCTTACCTTTAAGCTTACCCTCTTCATCAATAAGCAAAGTATCTCCATTACTCAAACGTACACATTCAACCCAACCACCAACAAACTCTTGAGCATCCTCTAAAGTTGGCTGATCTTTTTTATTCCATATAATTTTAAACTGCATTTACGTTCTCCCTTATAGCTAATGCAATACCTGCATGATAAACTGCAAATAATTTTGTGTTTTTGATTTTGCTATACTTTGTATAACCATCGGTATGACCATCAAGACCAAATTTATAACCACTTTGAAAAGTAGCTGATGTAGTTCCAAGACCATGTAAATCCAAAGGATTTAAAGTCAAGTAATGATCATATACTCTTTGTACGTCTTTGTTCTTAAACTTCATCTACTTGCTCCCATTATGATAGTTCATAATAGTTGTATATGGTATTCATTACATACAAGTCAAGAATAAAAATAAATTTTTTTTACAAATCACTTAAAATATTTTTTGAAAATACATATGTAGAATTTTTTCTGACTCGACCAAAATCCTGTTCTTGTGCAGCTTTGGGATCGTCCTCGAATAATTGTTCGGACTCATCTTCACCTTTGCGCTGTTTTTTCTTGCTTTCTTTAAGCAATTTTTTAGTCAAAGCACGAAGCTCATTATAGTTTTGTGTAGCTGATTTACTCTTACCAGCCATCAGACATTATCTGTAGCTGTTGTTGCTTCGTACTCTCCAGTTGACATTACACCTTCTGTTGTACCAAGCCATTTACGACCACCAGAAGCAGTAAAAGAATACTTTGAGATACGTGCTTCTTGTATAAGTTCCCGAACAATTCCGTCAATGCTTCGTTGTGTCAAGTTGTTCAAGACTTGTGGCGCATCACGATCTGACGTTAATCTTTGCATAATAGCATCTGCTCCTGACTGCTGAGTCAAAGCTCTACCCTCCCGTTCACACGTTGCAATCCAAGCAAACAGGGCATCTTTCTTAATCTGACGATTAGTTCCAGAATGTAATCTTTTAATCTCTTCAGTTCTATCCTCCAGTAATCCAGAAAAACCATCTCTAATAAAGTTCCTAATATCTCTGTTTGCAGGTCCGTTTGATTTGACTACTGCTCCATCAAAGCATTTATTTCTCTGATATTCAACACCTATATCCATACAACGTCTACGACCAGTAGCTTCATCGACTTGCCACAGTGCAAAAGCACACCTCACACCATCTACCAGTGCTGACGTACCTCTGATAAGTAACCTTGCTTGTTCAGGAGTATTTATGATTGTATCATCTTTAATCTTAGTCATGTGGTGACACATAACTACAGAAGCTCCAGTTTCAGTTCCGATCTGTGCCAAAAGACCAGTCAAAGCAGCTCCTGCTGCTGGATCAGAGTTTACATCAGCATGAACAAAAGAAGCCAAGGGATCAAAGATAATAAGCTTTAAATCATTCATTTGCAGAATTTGTTCGTAAAGTTTATCAAATTCATCACTGGTACTATAACCATCTCTTGTGTCCTGAAGTATTGGAAATACACCTCCAACATTAGGCAATGAGACCACACGAAGCTCATGCTGGTACGAAAATCTCAAATTGTTCGGATCCAGACGTTCAATTCTTCTGTGCATTTCTGACTCGTCATCCTCTGCTGTAAAGATCACAACATTGCCAAACTCACCTATTGTACTACCAAAACTCTCTGCTAAAGGCTGACCCGATGCTACTTTCATACCAAGATCAAGTGTCATCATACCTTTACCTGCATCACCTGCTGCAGAAAATATAATAGGAACAGCCAACGGAAATGTACCATCGACTAAGAACTTTTGTACGGGTGCTTGTCCTTCAAACCTGCTGACCAGTAAACTATCGTCCAGTAGATTTATGTTACGTTTAGTATGCTTAACTGTTGTGTTTAGGAAGTGCTGTACATCAAAGCTTTCAGATATGGCATCAACGGCATCCCAACCCTCTGGTTTACCTCGTGGTGGTGTCAATGTCGTGACAGACTTGGCTCCTGCATTAAGTGCCAGTTCTTGCACCAGTTCAGCAACCTTACGACCTGCATTGTCATTGTCACCCCATATAATTAATTCTTTGTCCTGCAAAGGACTGAAGTCAAAACGACTGGCTGATTTACGAGACAACATTCCTGCACCACCCATAGTACAAGTTGTTGTGTATCCAAGTTCATTAAGTGCATCAGCACATTTCTCACCCTCTACCCATATAACTTTCTCAGAAGCAATTATGTTTGGTATATTATACAAAGGTCTTACATCAGGTATCTTTGGATATGGTGAGTCTGTAAACTGTCTAAACTCTTTCTTTGGCTTACCATGACTGTCCATAACTGGATTACCAGCATTGTCTTTCGTGTTGTATCTTCTGACACGACACAGGATTTCACCATAACCAGACAAGTATAAATGTTCGGAGTCATAGGGTGTATTTACATCAATGGCTCTTTTAAATGTCACACTCAGTTCTTGTGGTATATCTTGTTCAACTGGTGGAGGAGCATTATTATCCAGATAGTTTCCGAACAATTCTTTGATTTCAGGAAGGCGCATACCTCTACCTTCCATTAATATCTTTACAATACCACCAACACCTTGTGATCCGTTGAAATCCGATCCCTTCATAAAATATGGTGAGTTTGGATTTATATCTATCTTTAATGATTTACCAGATTCTCCTTCCAGTGAACCGATTGTGAACACGTCACCCCGAACAATTCCTTGTGGATAAGTATCTCGTAACGTACTTATCTGGACACTAGCTGGGACTCTCTGACTAATTAAATCAACTAGTTCATTGGCTGACATATCCCTATTTTTATTGCCAATTTTTATAATGTTCATTATACTACCCTCACTTCATTGGCTGAAGTATATGAGGGGGATGCTACCTTCTCCCTCATATTTAAACACTCCAACAACTATCTTGAAACTCACAAAATTTACAAGCAAAATAGTCACGAGAATGTGCTAATCTTGGCAACATCTCATTTGCTTTTGTGGCTTCTAATATTGATACAGCCTTGTCACTAACCTCTTGTGCTAAAGCTTTATTAAAAGGTATAAGCTCATAATATATCTCACTTGTATTTTTATTTAATACTGTAAACAAACAAGGATTGTCTGTTAATTGCATATAAGCTTGATACAAAGCAACCTGTGATGCGTACACAGGATTTGCTATTGATACACCTTTATTTTGAAACTCTTTAAACTTTTTATCATTGGCTGACTTACATTCCCATAACATAGGATACTGTATATCCAAAGATCCATTACATATGACACCATCTATATGTCCCTTGATCTGATCTTCTGCTATGCTAAAACCAAATTGTTCGCCATTTTTATCCTCCACTCGGAGATCAAAGCCAGCTTGTCTCAGCCATCCAGCTACACTAAATTCTATCTCGTGACCAAATTGAAATATACGTAAAGTCCTAGCATTAAAATCACGATTGTCATCAATCGGCTGACCCATGTAACGATATTGTATTTTACGAGAACAGGAATCTCCTAAAGTAGAAGCACCAATGTAAGTTCTTTTCTTGACCTTTTTATTCCGATCAACAATAGCTTTATCTATTATATCTGATATATCTTGCTCTAACATCTTAAAAGGGTATTTCGTCATCTTGGAGTATGTTTGAGTTTGGATTAAGGTCGAGAACGCCACTGCTGACTCCATTAGCTGATTGAATGGCATCAATTATGGCAAGAGCTTCGTCTTCTGTCAAATGTAGCAATTTTTTATCCCAACCTATCTTTGCAAATTGTTCGGAAAGTTTTTTTAGTGTACTGTGTCTGTTCCCAGAGCTAGGTTCGTCCATTTTTTATCTCCTTCTTCCATTACTATAAAATCAAAATAATGACTAGTTCCTAAAAACTCAGTCACTATAGTGCCACCTAACAACTCATCTTCTGTGTCTTCAATAGCCTTTTGAATATATGTATCAATGTGATCTAAGACATGATTGTTATCATCATCTAAAAAAATTGGTATAACTATTTTACCCTCACGAACATATTGTTTGTCACTTTTAGACTTCATATTGAGTTGATAATCCACGTTAATTTTTGCCATTTTTTGTGCCTTGATCAGCTTGACTTTTACCCTCTGCCCACAAAGCAGCGAATCCAATCACATCTATAGGATTGTCCATATGTTTTATTTTCTTTTCGGCATTATTTCTATCTCTTACTAATTTCCCAACTATAAAAAATTTGTACATATCTTCAAATGTAAGATCTGATTTTAGTTTATGTGCAAGCAATACGTTCATAATTTTAGCCATAGCTTCATGTGTTTCAAGAGCATCTCCATATGTTCTTGCTCTTGATCCATTGATCAATTCTTCAGCTTTTTTTAATGCTTCACTACGCTCCATTCTCATCTCCCTCGTAATAATCTGAAACTTTGCCATCTATTTGTTTCTTGTTCCACAAATAATTTAACCAACACGCCGCTTTGTACTTACTAAAACTTAAATCTAATTGACTTACGATCTTGTTTTCTCTTGCCAAAGCTTCTCTTTGTCTATCTGTCATGCCTTGATTTAACCATCTTTTACCTTTCTTGGCTCCATCACTATCTTCTATTTCCCTCAAAAAATCGTCAGCAGAAGCCAAAGCTTGTTCTTTGGTTCCAACACCAACAACTCTAAGTTTGCCTCTTGTACGCTTGACTAGGGCTACAGAAACGTCATCTAAATGTGCAACTAAACCAAAACCATTGAATCCACTAGCTGACATACACCTGCTATTGTTGAATAAATCAATCCATCTAAATGGTGATCTGTCGATAAGATCAACTTCTGTCATTTCAAATGTCTCAAGCAGTTCTTTAGCTTGCATCTCGATCTCATGCCCACACATAGGACAGACACGAACACTTAATGGTATGAGACACTTACAATTAGGACAAACTTTCTCAGGTCCTGATCCTTGTTGCATCTTTTCTTTACCATCAAGATCAACACCCTCATCCAACGATCCATGTGTCAACACACTTGTCCCGAAGTCTAATACAATACAGTCCTTCTTAATTACGTTTGGATGCTCTTCTGGATCTATTGTTCGTAGTCCACGACCAATCATCTGCACCATTGTAGATTTGTATGAACATGGTCTTGTAAGCACAATACAACTCACAGGTGGTGCATCAAAACCCTCTGTTAATACTGCAACATTGACTACAACTTGTACATCACCATGTTCCAAATCATGTAACATTTGTTTTCTGTCTGCCGATGGTGTTTCACCTGTTACAATCTCTGCACGGATTTCCGATCTTCTAAACTCGTCACATAGATCTTGTGCATGATTTACTGTGCTACAAAATATAACTGTCTTTCTACTACCTGCTTTTTCCTGCCACTCTTCAACAATCTTCTCATTGATGGCACGTTTGTTCATAATCTGCTCGACTTGTCCCATGTCAAAATCTGACACAGTTTTACGAACATTTTGTAAATCTTTCTGTACTCCGACATCAATCACGAATGTCTTTGGTGGTACAAGGAAACCCTCTCGTATAAGGTTAGCTATCTCAATCTGATGGGAGCAGTTATTAAACACACCCTTGAGACCTTTTCTGTCTCCACGATTAGGTGTAGCCGTAAAGCCAACAATCTCTACGGACTCATTGGCTTCCTTAACCTTATTGATAATTCTCATGTATGTATCGGCTATGGCATGATGACTTTCATCTATCACCATCATGTCTACTTTGGACATATTATCCAAATTGTTCGGTCTCGATAGTGTCTGCACCATACTAAATACTGTGCTACCATCCCAATTTTTTTCTGAAGCATCTACGATAGACGTAGATATTTTTGGATTAACACGGGAGAATTTGTTTTTGTTCTGTCCAACAAGTTCATCTCGATGTTGCAAAACTAAAATCTTTTTGCCTTTTTTGTATCGTTTACCAATCAGTGCAGATAGCATAATTGTTTTACCTGCACCCGTTGGTGCAACAACAATCGTATTCTTATGCTTGTCTAAAGCATTAGAAGCATCTTGTACTGCAATTTCTTGATATGGTCTTAAAATCATTTGTCCCTCATTGGCTATAAAAGGTGGGTAGTTTTAGGGCATCGCACTACCCAAGCGACTTGCAAGTAGACTAAGGTCAGTTAGCCCTTGCTATTTCTTCCATCACTACTTAGCCCACGGAGGTATAGTACCACTTTCTTGTGGTGCTTGTGGTTGTGATGGTGTAACAGTTGGTGCATGACCATTCGGAATGTATCCTTCCATGCCTTGAGTCAATATGATCTTACATCTATTCTTATCAGAATACATAGGATCATTTGATTTTTCAATGCCGATCTTGACACAAACACTCATGCCATTGATGGATGCTACTCCACCTTTCTGCATATCGATTTGCCTGATTGCTTGAGCTTGTGGTGAACCATCTAAAGCTGAAAAATTGTTATGACTTTCAACAACTGATTTCAACCACTGCAATCCAATCTTTTTGGATTTAGATACACCACTATCGTCTTTAGAATCACCATCAAAAAAATGATTTTGCCAAAACTTACGTTTATCGAATTGACCACCTATGATGGTATATTCAACCTCAAGCCACTTAGCTGACGTGCTTTGTGAAGCCTTGAATATAGGTGTATTACTAAATTCAGGCATAGTTACTGCATTAGGTTTAATTGTAATAATTGCTCTTACAATCGTATCCATAGGGATAAGTTCAAAATCAGAACCACCCCCACTTTCAATATTATTTAAATCAATCACTGTACTTCTCCTTCCTGTGTTGGTTGTGACTGTGGATTAACGAATGTTAAATCCTTTTTCTCTATTGATCCGTTTAACTTTTGCAAAAGCTTGCCTAGATGTGGCTCCTCAACCACATTAAGTTTTCCAGATCTGTCTTTAGCTGGGTAACCCCATTCGTTTAGAGTTTGACAAACAAAAGCTCTATATGGTTGCACTCCTTCTGTACCACCCATGACTGTCATTGTGATAACTTCATCAACGATGCCTGGTAGTTCTCGTGCAGTCTTAGCTCCTTCAATTTGTAACTCGTAGTTGGTTCGACCATAGTCATCTACCTTGGAGTCAAGTATGCCGACTAATATGACATTCTTATCTCTAATATGTTGTAAATGAGTTAGCCATGCCATCATTTCTCTTCCGTGCATACCATAGGCAGAACGAGTATCAACTTTACCTGATCTTTCTGTAATATTATCGGGATGAGACATACAGTATTGAAAGCACAAACGACCTGCGACAGTAATACTATCAACGAAAATAGTATCGTACTTATTCATTCGCACAAGTTTGTCTCCAAATTCCTGCATTACTCTTTCATAATGAATGACATCATATGGCTCTCTTGAGAGAGATGGATTTACACCACCGATGTAACACACAAAATCACGACACTCTTGCCATGTCTTTGGACGAATTACATCGATAGGAAAATCCTTAATTGCAGTGTCACCTGCCTCAAGATCAATAAATAAAGTCTTATCAGGATCAAGGGTTCGGGCAAGAGTTGTCTTGCCCACACCACTTTGACCACAGATGACCATCTTATGACCTCGTTTTTCTGCCATACGTTGTTCGGCAGTGATTATTTCTAAAGCCAATTAAGCCTCCTCTGTTTGTACAAGATCAACATTAATCGTACCTTGCTCGACAGTCCTAGCTGGTTGAAGCTTTTCTACTATAGCTGGAGGAGCATTTGTATACTTCCTCTCGTCAACAGAGTATGTGACTTTTGCATAGTGTCTAGCATCATCAGAGTTCATACTATCGAACGCATCACGAAGTGCTTGCTGATCCCATGTTACTTTTTTAGCAATGGAAACCTTAACTTTATCTTCCTGATCAGAAAATACTGTAGTTGTACCGAAATCTTTGCCTTGTCTCTGCAAATCTTCACGAGCAATACCAAAGTATCTTTCATTAAGATAGCCGTTAAGCTCTTCCATTCTCTTCTTGTGGCGATCAATATCACGTTTTATAGACAACTTTACCTGTAAAAGTTCGTGATCACTCATATCATAGAAATTCTGTTCCATACTAACCTCACTTTCGTTTTGATTTCTACTTGCAAGGGTTAATATAGACATCATTACATCAATGTCAATACCTAAACTATCATTTTTTTTTAAAAGTTAACAATATATCTATGTTATGTATGGCAAGCATAAGTTTTTTCTTTAACTTAAACTCAGGCGTGAGAACGCCTTTAGCATCTTCAACAATAAATTTAGATTCGCCATTTTCATCTACTAATAAATATGTAAAGTCAGCAATATAATTACATATCTTTTGACCATTTACATTTAATTCGTATTTAATTTGTCTATCTAATTGGTCAACAACACCAGCTCTTTCCATAGCTCTAAGTTGTCCCCATCTCTCTGCTTCCCACCTAGAGTCAAACTTTAAACCCATAGCAATAGTTTTTTTTGCAAAATACTTATTGTTGCTTGTTCTACTTTTTTTGGGTATAAATGGGTATGTATGGGTCATGGAGGTAGTATAATGACAGATATTTCAAAATACAAGTCTGTTGGTTTAGATCGTAAGAGTTATGATAAACTGGTTAAAATATGTGAGCAGCAAAGAAGAAACATTAGGCAACAATTAAGTCTTATGATTGATCAAGAGTTTGATAAAGAAGAATATAGTAAATATAAAACTAAGGTTACTAGTCTTGGATTAGGTGCTATCAATAGCCTTCATACGAGAGATTAACCTATTTGCGCGATTAGTTACTTGCTTGTGCCATCTCGAATCTTCCATTTGAATGGCACATTCTTTCCAGTCTTTTTTGTTTAGAGCTTCTCTAAACTTTGAAAATTTACTTAAACGAGTTCTGCCCATATTAAACATCATATTGGCACAAATTTGTTTAACTTCTTCTGGCAGATCTTGGAAGTTACCGAATAATTGTTCGCATTCATCTATCGTTATCTGGACATCTTTATCAAATAATTCATTGATTCTTTCTTCTGATACTGGTGTGCCAACTGGCTTATCATACTCTTCATCCCACTCGTTGATCAAATGTCCGATCCCCGTGGTCTTCAGTGACAAATGATCGAGGTATATAGATTTGACGTTCCCCTCATCTATTTTAAGGGTTTCTCTTAGCTCTTCTATGTTCACTGTCTACCTCTTGCTCTCTGTGCTATTGCCATATCTGTAGGATTTAGTCCTAATGAAAAAGCATTGGCTGGATTAGTTATATCTATACCTCCTAATGTGGAACCCGAAACTGGCTCTGGTATTTTTAATTGATTCAACGGCACATTAGGTCTAGTCGGTGATAAAAATGTAGATAAATTAGTTCTTTTTAAATCTTCAGCTTTTATGTCAGGAAGCTCTACATTTAGACCTTGACTCTCAAGAAATGATTTTGTTTGACTCTCTGCTTCATCAACAGCAGTTTGTATTGTCTGTCCTGTGCCTATGGTTAAACCTTTACCTATAATAGATCCTGTTAATTTTGCTCGTTCTCTTGTGCTTAAATCTACGTTACGAACAACACCATTGTATTGTTTAAGTATATCGTCATAATAGCCATTAGATAAAAGTCTGTTGCCTAAAATACTAAACTTAACAAGCTTTCCTACATTTTGAAATGGTGAAGCAGCTATATTAGCGGCAACAAGATCACCACCTTCAGCAGTCCTTGCATTAAATTTTAGTATTTTACCAAAGTTTTTCATATTGTTACCGACTTGCTTGCCGAATACTGTTACCAACTTATTATCTTTTGAGGCTGATAATAGTCTGTCAGCAAAGGCATTTAAGGATTTACCATCAGTCATAATAGACTCACCAAAGTCATCTATCATACTATTGATATAGTAACTTCTAATTTTGTTAATAGCCTGCTCACCACCTTGACCTTGTTTTTCGAAATACTGCATAATTGGTTTTATCTGTGAGTTTTTCGTAGTCTTTTGTACAAGGAAACGAGCCGCTTCAACTGGATCTAAGTCACCTGTGTCATCTGCTAATTTTCTAAGTATTACGTTCTTTTGGTTAGCGGCTAATCTTTTTTGTGTGTTTGATAATGCTTCTAACTTTCTAACAAGTAAGGCATTAGATCGTGTGTCACCTTTGATATTTCTAAATTGTCTAAGAACCTGATTTGATTCTAATCCTGTAATCTTAACAGATCCTATCTCATCTGCTAATTTTAGTATTTGATCTGTTTGTTCTCCGAACAATTCCTTTGCAGTCGTTCCTAGACCTTTAATTGATTGTGAAAATTTTTCAGAATTAAAGTTTTTAATATTTGTAAAATTTCGTATTCCTGATTTTTCTAAAGCAGATTCCAAAGTATGGTTAGCGGCTCGTGCAACAAATTCGTCAGCCAATTGTGCGCCAGTGCCTTCAATTACTCTGCCACCCTCAACTCGACCACCATATTCTGTAATAAATTTTCTAGCCTGTTGTATAAAGTTGGGATTGTCGTTCTTAACAATATTTTGATATATATCTATATTTTGTGGAACATCATCAACTATATCACCAGGTTGTGATTTGTATTTTTCTAAATTTTTAATAGTTTTAGAAGCATTTAAATCTTCTATAATCTTTTTGCCTAAGAAAAATTGAGTTTGTGCTTTTTTTATTGCTTTACCAGCGTTAATAAATTTTTTCATTTCAGCAGGAGAATTTGCTGACCTTTGTGTCATCTCTCTAAATATAGTGCTATTTTCGTCACCTATTTCCTTGAAAATACCATCTATTTTATCAAGCAATCCATCACCATCTTTTGTTACAAGTTCTCCACGAACTGTTTTTGCATTAGCAGGTAATTTCATCCTTATGTCACTTACTGCTTTTCGAAGATTGTAGAGTTGATTAAATGAAGCAGGTTTTGTAAATGTAGAACCTCCTACACTTTCAAAAGCACTTATAATTTGACCTATTGCCTTACCATCATCTGTGCCACCAGCTATTGCAGGTGCAAAATCTTTTTTTAGTCTGGCTATATCATCTTTAAATCTTGATGTAGTAATAACAGCATCACCACCCAGACTTGAGTTTCTCAATACTTTGTCAACTGCACGAAATTTACCTGAAATCATCGTGTCAAAATTTATAGATGCGTCTCTAATAATTTCAAATAAATCATCTTCTACATTAGAGTTTCTAACTCCAGCTTGTTTAAAAGTATTAACAGAATCTTCTAAATGTTTGACAACAGAATTTGTTAATTGCTCTTCTACATTGAGAAGTCTGGTGTTGTTTTCTACCATGCCATCTTTAAGTATTTGTCCTACATCTGCATCAATGACATCATCTGTAACTCCATACTTTTGTTTGTATGAGTCTAATAATTGTTTAATTTGATCATTGTTATTTTTTAAACGATCTGATGTTTTAAATATTTTTTCACCAATAGCTTGTATTCTAGCTACAAGAGATGGTGCTTTAATTGCTGATAAAGTTGGTCTTACACCAAATCCACCACGAACAACTGTCCCATCTGCCTTAGTGACAACACGACTTGTAGCAGCAATCTGTTCATCAGCAGTAAGGTTTGCAAATTCTTTTGGTTTAATTGCATTACCAGCTTCATCAATTGGCTCGGATATAGATTGTCCTGCTGTACTTGCTTCCTTAGAAGTAAGTCCTTTACCAGGTGTAACTCCTCTTCGTAAAGCTCTAAAAGCAGCAAATGCACCACCAAGCACACCTTCACCAACAAAACCATAAGCAAACTCTCTACCTAAGTCTGCCGCTATTTCTGATCCAGATTGTTTGGAAACACCAGCTAAAGCTTCAACACCTTCTTCGATACCTTGACCTGTGGCGGCTCCTACACCTGCACCTAAAGCTGCTCCTAAAATAGGTATTGGAACTAGTATTTGACCAGCTATAGCTCCACCAATACCAGCTATGAGTTCTGGTGCTATACCAGATAAATCAGAAAAGTCATAACGACTAAAACCTTCTTCATCTACAAGAACATTCTTATCTGTCTCTTGACCAAACTTTGAGGCTCCTGTTGGAGTTAGAGCTAGTCTACCTCTATTATCTCTAGTAAAATCATCATCAGATAAATCAAACTTTCTGAGTATAGCTTCTTCTTCTTCTTTTGTCTCAGCTACACCAAGAGCAGCTCTCAAGGCATTGTTCTTAATTCCTGTCTCGACATCGAACAATTGTTTGTTCTGTTCTGGTGAAGGTTCAGTTGTTTTAGATGCTTCTTCTTCAGATTTTTGTGATTCAGCCATTTTCTGTTGTACTATTTGATTAATGGCAGATCGTTCTTGTTCTGTAGGTTCATCACCTTCTATGGTGAAGTTAAAACTTTCATTTGGTAAATTTATTTTTACTGTTGCCATTATTTAACCAATGTATAAGTTAGTGTTCCATCATCAGCAGTAGATACATTGAACTTAGGTCCTGAATTACCAAACTGCTCAACAGTCCCTGCTTTAAGCTCTTGTTGCGCTCTATTGAATTGATCGTCAGTTAAATAACTATTTCTATCTTTAAATCCTACAAGTGTATTTGTTATTTGATCTTGAGTTTTTGCAAATATCTGATCAATTTCATTTACTCTTTGCAGTGCTAGTTGTGGATTCGTAAACAAATCTAGTTTACCTAAAGCCTTTTCAAGTCTTTGTACGTCTTGGTTTGATATACCATTGCCAGTTTCTTGTGTTAAAAACTTTTTATATTCATTAATTAAAGTTCTATTCAGAACGTCTATCATTTGTGTTCTACCAACGCCTTCTATAAGCTTTGCTTTACCATCTTTGCCAACTGTTACAAGTTTACCAAACAATTTTTTAGGATCTAGTCCAATAGCAGCTCCAACATTTCTTACTTTATCAAAAACTTGATCAGCTAATGGAGATCCAGTCTCTGACCCTAAATCTTGTATCAATCCACCTATGCTAGATAAAGTATTTCTTGCTCTTGTTATGTTTCCGTAAGAATCTTTAAACCTTCTAATATCATCACCTGCTTGTGTATAAACAAGAGGATTACCTACACTTGAATCTTTTCTTAAAGCTTTTTGAATTTTTAAGCCAGGTTGTCCATCAACAGGTGCAAAACCTTGATTTTTAGTTATTTCGGACAACTTTGCTTGTCCCTTACGATATGCTTCTAACCTTTTTGCAGTAAACTCTAGTTCTTTTAATTCTACAGAGTTAAGGTGTTTAGCTGCTTCTGCTCTTCTACTTTCAGCTAATGATCTAAATTCTTTTCCTAGACCCAGCAGAGCTAATCTTTTTTCTTTATTAAGAGCTGTTAATGCTTTTGTGTCAGCCATCTTCTGTCCTAATGCAAATTTACCAGAAGCTAATTGACCAGCTTTTGCTTTGTCTTTTGCTTTATCAAAAGCAGGTAATGACTCAAGTCCTATTTTACCAGTTTCCTGTAAAATATTTGACAAATCAAAATCTTTACCAGCTCTATTTGCCATGAGTCTAAAGCCTAAAGCCATCAAAGCATTTTTATTATCAGGTTCTCCTGATATATCTATGCCAGTTGCTCTTTGAAAATCATCTTTATATTCTTCTATACTTTTTACTTTAGCATCTTTTTCAGCATCTCCGTATATACCCATGGTTTCTTTCATAGTTTCTTTAAACAGATCTTGTAATGCTTGTTGTTCTTTAGCTAATGTTGTTTTTTCTTCTGGCTCTGGCTCTAATGAACCTGCCTCTCCAACATCAGTGTAGTCTATATCTGCATCAGACATAGCTCCAAGTGCCATTGTTTCATCTAATTCTGCTTGCTTTTGTGAGCCTGCACCGATTGGATCCTGATCAATACCAGCAGTTTTATCTCCTAATTCTGTGCTATCAAGAGAAGATGCTCCCTCAACATTACTTAAATTCTTTTTTGCTTGTTCTTCTTCAAATTTTTTTATTCTTTGTTTATTTAAAGAGTCTTGGTTAATAAAGTTCTCCACATCACTAGAAAAAGAGGTGGGTCCTATTCCAAGTTGAGATAATTTTGTTTTTGATTTTTGTGTGTCTAATTGATCACTTAATAATGCTCTATCTTTTCCTTGTTGTTCTTCTGCTAATTGTTGAGCTAAAGGTTTAACTCCTATTTGCTCAAGTAATTTCCCCAACAAACCCATTTGACCTGTAGGAGTAGAACTAACGCCAGGTGAACTTACATTTAATCCAGAAGTTAATGTTTGATTTGGAGCCATGCTTCTACCCTACTTAGAATTACCACCAAAAGGTGCAATTTGTGACAATGTTGTATATGCACCAATACCTTGCAAGAATGGATTTGCACCAGGTGTTGTTGCCTGCTGGAATGTCGAAGGTATAGAAGCACTCGGCATACCTTGCAGTAAGTTTTGTCCTAGTTGCAATCTTGTAAATGGTTCTTGTGCTTGTGTCATTAAATTAGATCTGTTGGCATCTAGTTCTGCTTGAGACTGTCCCTGCCTTAATGCACCTAATTGTGTTAATTGTGATATATCTGCTTGACCTAATGCCTGCTGTAAACGTCCTACGTCACCCGTAGTGCCTGCTAAAGTACCAAAAGCTTGTCCTAGTCCACCAGATAGTCTCCCAGCATCTAGAGATGATTTTAAACCAGCTCCAGCAGCGTTTTGTGACGCTTGTAATGCTGTTCCAAAACCTGATGCCAATAATCTTGACAAAGTATCAGCTTTGACTTGTTGCAAACCTCTGTCAGCTTCAGCTTGTCTAATACCTTCTCTTGATCCACCGAATGCACCAGATTGTATAGCTTGAGCTTTAGCACCTGCTCTTTGCATATCTGCTTGTCGATCAAGCTCTCTCATAGAAGCATCAATAACTTGTTGTTGAAATGGATTTTGAAAACTCTCAAGATTACCAGTCGTTTGCTCTACCAATGAATCGGTAAAGGCTTTACCTTGACCTGGTTGTAAAAACTGCAATCCTGATGTCAGTGCTTGTTGACCAGCTAAAGTTTGATCACTTGCTCCCTCAATAAAAGGAGCGAATGACCCTACTAAATTTTCTCCAAGTGATACTGCACGAGTTCTTAAAGGATCCATACCTGCAATTTGAAATTGTGGTAAATTTAAAGGGCTATCAAGTAAGCCAGGTGTCGTTTGATCTTGTGTATCTGGATCAAACTCTCCAAATCCAGTTTGCAACAATCTTTTTTGTAAACCTTCTAAAAAAGGAGGTAACCTTTGTATGTTTTCTACAGTTTGAACAGCCATTATGCCCTCGCTTCCAAGTTATCCATCATATTATAGGCTCTTTGTATTCCTCTTTTTTGATTACCATCACCTAAACCTTTAACTGCGTCTTTTGTCAACACAAATTCACCTGCCATCAACATAGCAGGCACATCATCTTTTGTACCAGAGCCTTCTGATGGATCTATACCACCATTACGTCTTGGAAAACCCATTTCTCCACCTTCTCTAGCAAAAGTTATTCCACCTAACTTACCACCAGGACCTCCTGAACCAAAAGGTCTTCTCTCAAAAGATGTTCTTGTGTCTTCATCTTCATCGTCACCAGACAATAATTGAGCCAATAAACCTGCTGTCAAACCTTCACCTAATGGTGTATTAAGCAATCTAGCAAAAAGATTGTCTCCACCAACACCAGCAGATTTAAGTAACTCTGCACTAAATGTTTTTGGCTTAAATGTCTCAGCTATTTGTTTTGAGGCTTGTTCAGATGGCACTGTTGATACACCCATTCTTTTTGCTATTTCAGGATTACTAGGAGGAGGTTGTGATGACCCACCACGAACAATTGTTCCCTCTCCACCTTGACCTATAGCCTGTTCACCACCACCAAATTGATCAAATACAGAACCAGTTACACCTGAAATTAAAGCATTTCTAAGAGCATCTTTGTTTTTACCACCCATTAATTTAGAAGTTAATGCTCCTGTGACAGCTCTACTTAAAAAAGGGCTGCTTGCACCAAATTGCGCTCCTATAGCAGGTCCTGCAAAAGCACTTATTGCAATTGGAGCTATTTGTTTTAATAACTTACCTAAACTCATGGCTTCATCTTACCTTAATAATGTTTTACTGTCTATATACCACTTGTCGTATTTCTATTCTGTGCAAATTCCTGAACACTTGCAACAACGTGAAGTCTATTTCCTGTTGCAGCCGTTACCTTTAATATTTCTCCACCCTGTAAAACAAGATCTCTTGTTAATAGCTCAACTGTACCATTTGCACCTACAGCTTTTACCTTAAACAAACTAAACACAGTGCTTCCATTCGTTATAGTTACAGTTATTGTATCGGCATTACCAGAATCTTCTGATACTAAAATAGATGAAATAACAGTTGCATTGAACTCTGCACCACTCGGAGCAGTGTAAAGAGTGACTGCACCAGTACCTGTTAGATCAGCTTTTGCATTTGTAATATTTTGAATATATTGTGGTATAGAAGTAATTAACATTATTGTCTTCCATCTGGTCTTACATCAACTCTCGGTGTGCCTAACCTCCATGATACACCTTTATCTGTTGACTCTAGTTTCATATTAAAAGATCTACCTCTTAATCTTACATCTATTCTATCTGTAAACTGCTCAACTGGTGTAACAGATGTGCTTGTAGAGGTTCCTCCAGAATTACTGTCATATGCACTGCCAGGTCCTGATCTTGCTTGCAAAGTAAATGTAGCATTTGGATTTCCAGAAGTAGAATTAGATCCGCCAAATGTAATGTCTGGTATAAGTTGTTTTATAAATGAGAATTGATAGCCATCACCTATGTCAATTTGACTAGACTCAACAGATGATGTCATGGCAGAACCATCATCATCATTACCATTTTCATGTTCAAATAAATAAGGAGAACCAGCAGCAATAGGAAACTGTCGTATACCTCTATCATGCCAGGCTGTTCTTGTTAAAGTGCCATAATACCAAGTTTTGTTACCATAATTATAAATTACATACTTATCATTTTCTTCTGAACTAGCAGATGGATAAAACCACCAAACCTCTGTCCATTGTGTGTTTACTGCGCCAAAAACCTTCTCTCCTTGAGAATTGTTAAAATCTAAAAAAATTTTATCTCTGACAGTGCAAGGTAATTGTTGTGTTTGACCACCTGTGTGAACATAAAAAGTATCTTTTCCCATCCAAAAGACTGAATCTTCTACTGATACAGCAGACTTTGGACTTCTTATAGTAATGCTCTTAGATAATTCCTGTAATCCAAAAGTAAATGGAGGTCCGATAAATCTCATACTAAAAAGACTTCTATCAGTAAAAATTAATATTTGCTGTCTTGTTTCAACAGCTTGTATAAATTCAGAGCCACTACTTAATCTTAAATCTCCAGCAGTGTTAATTGCTGTAGGTGTAAAATCTGTTAATGACTCCTGTGATCCAAATCTTATGAGTAAAGGATCTTGTGTTGTTGTTCCTATTGTATTTGCTCCAAATGCAATTATGTGTCTATCAATGTCAGAGACCATTATTTGTCTTGCAATTGTAGGAACATCTGAAGCTCCAGACTCACTAGAGAGTAATACTGCGTTCGTTCCCAAACCATCTGTTTTATCCCAATAAAAGATACCACCATCTCTAGGATTTATTAACAAATCTTCACCAAAGTTATCATGTGTCCAAAATCTTAATTCTTGGCTTGCACCTAAAGAAGCAGCTTCACCCCAACCAAATGTTGATAAATCTAAATTAACACCACCATAACCACTTGCACCCCAACCAGTTCCTCCAACAGCAGTATCAAGACCTACATTAATTTGATAAGAACCATCTACAGCAGAGCCACCATTACCAGTATCTGAACTGTTTGCAGTAACACTTACTACAATTTTGTAAGAGTTTGCATTTACCACAGAAGTTATTTGATGTTCTGCATTTAATATGGTTGCGGTAACTAATCCACCTAAACTGACAGCACTAGATATAGTGACAAAATCATTTAATACTGCACCATGAGTTGAATCTGTTACTGTTATTTCAGAAGAGCCATCTACAGCAGCAAAGGTAATGCTGTTTGTGGAAGTTTTGCGGATTGGTGTGATGTCATTGAAACTACCACCCTCTTCAATATAATATTTTAAGTGAGTGCCTACTCCCATGTAATTAGCTCCATCTAATGCAAGCCAATTATGTAATGCTCTAGCTGTCCCTAAATAAGTTTTAGGAGAGTGTTTAATCCAACCACCTATTTTTTCAGGAAAAGGTGTATAAAATCTTACTTTTTCACAATCAAAAAAACCACCTTCATTAGAATACGAAGTTATTTCTCTGTTTATACCTGGTCTAAATTTTAAACTCGTTAACGGCATTTGCACCTCTTATCTAAATGGTTCTCCACAAAACCAAGCAACTAATGAATA
>Ga0209634_1000996_pt1 | contig 21384 bp, 17 predicted proteins | sample LinPmetageLP40_FD_184043 | JGI IMG/M metagenome (GOLD analysis project Ga0209634, IMG submission 184043) | Marine viral communities from the Pacific Ocean - LP-40 (SPAdes) (version 2) | ecosystem: Environmental > Aquatic > Marine > Oceanic | place: Pacific Ocean | collected 2010-08-26 | reverse complement strand
TTCAGAATTAATGGAAAACTTATTAACCTACCACTGTATGCTGTGAGCCTACTTTATAGCCTAATAGAATCCGCTGATACTCAATAATAATAAAACCAGTAGGCGTATCTACTTTCAATTTTCGCACGTTTGTGATATTTTACATTTATCTACGTTTGATTTATGCCGAACACACTCGACATAAATTAGTATATTTGTCGAACACACTCGACAATTATGGAGCGGTTACAGACTTGGTTTTATAAAAATATTAATAACACAGACACTACATTCAAACGGTATTTGTGGGATATTATCAACTGGAACAGCAGATTGATTATTATTTATGGGGCAAGAGGCGTTGGTAAAACCACGCTAATGCTACAATATATAAAAGAAAAACGCCCCATTGATGAACAAACAGTATATGTGAGTTTAGATGACATATACTTTATAAATCACACCTTGTTGTATTTTACCGAGGAATTCACAAAGCGAGGGGGTAAATATTTATTCTTGGACGAGGTGCAGAAGTACAGGAACTGGTCTACAGAGATAAAAGCTTTGCATGATAATTTTCCTGATTTGAAAATTGTACTTAGCGGCTCATCCGCTATTGAACTATTAAAGTCGGAAGGGGATTTAAGCAGAAGGGCACTGTACTACCAGCTCAATGGTCTTTCGTTTCGGGAGTATTTGAACTTTCAACACAATTTGGATTATGGTGTGATAAAGCTCAAAGACATTGTTGAGCAAGCATTGCCGCAAAGCCTTAGGGTTAATGAAAAAATAAAACCAATAAAAGAATTTGAGAAGTATGTTGCAGCGGGTTATTATCCGTTTTTTACGGAAGATATCACTACATACCACAAGCGGATTGCACAAGTAATCAATATGGTATTAGATGTAGATATTCCGAATAGTTTCGCTATAGACACTAGAGCGGTATATAGCCTAAAAAAACTACTGGCTGAAATTGTTGAAATGGTACCGTTTAAGCCAAACATCAAAAAACTGAGTGATAAAATAGGGGTTTCTAGAGACTCTCTTTTAAAATACTTACAGCTATTAGAGAAGGCGGATGTCATCAATATGGTTTATAGCCAAACCAAGGGCATAAGCGCATTGAACAAACCAGAAAAGATATATTTGAACAACCCTAATTTGGCCTATTCACTTAATTCGAACGTGAATATTGGCAGTCTTAGGGAAGCATTTTTTGTAAATCAACTAAAACTGAGCCATAAGATAAGGTATTCGGAAATAGGTGATTTCGTGATCGATGACGATTATGTGTTTGAAATAGGTGGAAGAAATAAAACAAACAAACAAATTGCAGGAATAAAAAATAGCTGGGTGGTAGCTGATAACATAGAAATAGCTGTAGACAATAAAATACCACTATGGTTAATGGGATTTAATTATTGACAAGGAGTCGCAAACTGGTGGTGAGCTGGATTTCATCAAGAACAATTAACTAGTGTCTCTAAGAAAACAGGTCATCTTTCACAAAATGAGTGATTTTCGATGAGGTTTCTTAGAGACACTAAATAGTGCTCATTGAGCTTTAGAAACAATTCCATGTCCGTTAATTTCGCTCGATCAGAAGCTTTTTCAAGATCAAGATATATAGAATCTTTCCTAGAATTTGTTAACGATTTAACCCAAGTGGTTTTACCCACTTGCCTTGAGTCATGTATTCCTACAGCAGGGAATATGTTCAGGTATTCATTGAGCTGATTGGTGACATTTATTCTAGTAACCATGAAATTCGATAATTTGAGTTACGTTTTTCATGGTAAAAAATTTAACAAAAATATGAACCTGATGACCATACCACCAAAGTACGGTTCAGCAAATCAACGATTTCAGGATTAAACATATCAACAAAAAACAGTAGTTTTAACCAATGGAGCTCAGAGATTTCATAGTGACCCCTATTGTCCTCATTCTAGTTTATCTAGTTGCCTATTGGGTGCGACCACGATTTACTGATATCAATACTAAGCCATATTTTATTCCAGCGCTTACGGTAAGAATTATTGGAGCTATTGCGGTTGGCTTTGTTTATCAATTTTATTATGGAGGTGGGGATACTTTTACTTATCATACTAGAGGGAGTGCAATTATTTGGGAAGCTTTTACGGATTCCCCTGTTGATGGCATAAAGTTGCTTTTTGCGGGAAAAGAACCTATTCCTGAATTATATAAATATACGCAACAGATATGGTTTTTTGGTGATTTACCTTCTTATTTTGTTATCAGAATTGCTTCATTATTTGACCTATTAACTTTCAAGACCTATTCGGCAACGGCTGTTCTATTTGCTTGTTTCAGTTTCAGTGGTGCTTGGGCATTGTACCAAGTGTTTTACCGAAGGTTTAGCAATTTACATTTTCTATTAGCTCTTGCAATTTTCTTTGTCCCAACCGTTTTTTTCTGGGGTTCCGGAATTTTTAAAGATACAATTACGCTAGCAGTGCTAGGGTGGGGAACTTATGCCTTTGATCAAATATTCTTCAAAAGAAAGTTTGTTACAAGAAACATTTTAGTCATGTTTCTTTGCTTTTTCATTCTCTTTACTGTCAAAAAATATATCATGATGTGCTTCATTCCAGCACTAATCATATGGTTGTATGCAGCTAATATGGAAAACATTCGTTCGCTTATACTTAAAATATTGATTGCACCAATCATTTTCTTAGCTAGTGGAGGATTGGCATATTGGGCAATAGTAAAAGTAGGAGAAGACGATCCTAAGTATGCCTTAGAAAATATTGCCCAGACGGCACAAATAACTGCTTATGATATCGCCTATTGGACTGGAAGAAGTGCTGGTTCTACTTATACGCTCGGTGAGTTGGATGGTTCATTTGAGAGCATGATCAAATTAATGCCAAGTGCTGTTAATGTAAGCTTGTTCAGACCATACTTTTGGGAAGTAAAAAATCCATTCATGTTTCTGACTGCTTTAGAATCATTTATAATATTGCTGGCAACCATATTGGTATTGTTTAGAACAAAATTGATAGAGGTGTTCAAAAAGAGCACTCCCCCCATTGTATTCTTCTGCCTGGCTTTTTCCATAGTATTTGCATTTGCAGTTGGTGTGTCCACTTTCAATTTTGGCACATTGATGCGATACAAAATCCCATTGATTCCATATTACTTATCAGCTCTTGTCATATTATACAATTACTCAAAAAGGGAAAGAAAGTTAGCTTGATTGGATGTTGTAGAATAATTTTCTAACACTTTCTTTCTACCCAATTTGCCTAGTTTCATACGTAGCTCGTGATTGCCGATCAGAAGTTGCAATGCACAAAACCATTCTTCATTAGAATCACAAAGAAAGCCATTTACTTGATCTGAAATTATTTCTGTATTTACCCCAACTGAAGAGGCCAAAGCAGGCTTTTCCAATGCCATGTATTGTAACAGCTTGAACCCACACTTACCTTCACTCCAAGTATCATCGGTCAAAGGCATTATCCCAATATCAATTTTCACCAAATCAGCTATTTCAGTTTCTTTATTCCAAGGTATGAATTGAAAGGAATTCAATTTATACTGCGGGTCTTTATCTGCTATCACTACAAACTCGAAATTATGATTTTTCTCTAGTTCGGCAATTATAGGTAACATTGGTTCTAAATACTGTAATGTCGAATGCGTGCCTGTCCAGCCTATCACAGTCTTTCTATTTAGGGTTTCGCTTTTTTGCAAAAGAGTTGGATTGTGTAACCTTTCAGTATCTATGGTTGTTGGATTTACAACAACATCACTGTTATAATTTCTAGCAAAATGTGCTAAATATTCGTTGCCTGTACTCACTTTGTGACTCCACTTACATATCAAAGCTACTTTTGATTTCCATTTTATTTTTGAATGCAAAGAACCTTTCTCGTCAGGATCATCAAGCCAAATAGCATCATCAAAGTCGTAAATAATCTTCTTCCTAAAGACCTTAGCAATTATCCATTCGAAAATTGGCGGTCCTAATGGAGTAGCTTCTCTATGCAAGAATACGTGAGAATATTTATCCAAAAACAAACAAAAAAAGAGACGTTTTATAAACCCTATAAGTACATGATAAAGTTTGAGATTAGTTTTACCATCTTTGTAAATTGAACGCCATCCCTTTTCAGATAAAAATGGTTTGAAATCATACTTATACCCATTGACTTCAAGATATGTTAGGTATTGTTCAAACCGAAACCGTTGACTAGGCGCTTGACCAATAGGGTATGGACAAATGAATAAAATTGATTTTGAATTACTCTTCATTTGTAAGTAGCTTTCTCATTGATTGTTATATTACCTTAGACTATTAAACTCTGTTTCTCAACGCGATAAGTACACTCACCACTATCGTGGGAATATAAGCTCTGTAGCACAGTCTTTCTATTCTAAATGAATATACTTTCAGATACTGAGTATGTGATACCCTGAACAAATAGTAGGTCTGACTTTTATTGTTTTTTTAACTTTTGATACTGATATTGAAGGTACAAGAAAACTAGTGTTTTGTAACAAATCAATTAATGAGATGTGTTTGTGAATAGAAATTTAGGAATTGCTTTTCACTTTTTATATCTGAGTTTATGACTAATAATCTTCTTATACCGGAACAGATACTAGTTATAAGCTAAATGTTTATAAGTTTTGGTTGAAAAGAATATTACGGATTTAGTCATTATTTTTCCTTTGTACTAAAAAAGGAGTAAGCCCCAAAGAAATAACAAATCTCATATGCTTTTTAACTCATTCGACTTTGCTATTTTTCTGCCTATAGTATTCATCCTCTATTGGTTTGTAACAAGTAAGAGTCTTAAACTACAGAACTTCCTAATTGTAGTTGCCAGCTATATTTTCTACAGTTGGTGGGATTGGCGATTCCTATCCCTGATAATTTTTAGCACAATAGTCGACTATTCAATTGGCGTTTTATTATCAATAAAAAAAAACAAACTCAATCGAAAGGCACTTCTATGGACAAGCGTCATTGTTAATTTAGGGTTTCTTGGCTTTTTTAAATATTACAACTTCTTTCTGGATAGTTTCATTTCAACATTTTCATTATTTGGAATGGAAATCAACGCAAACTCCCTCAGTATCATTCTTCCTGTAGGGATAAGCTTCTATACTTTTCAAACTTTAAGTTATACAATAGATGTTTACAAGAGAAAACTAGAACCCACAAAAGACTTTATAGCATTTTCAGCATTTGTAAGTTTCTTTCCACAATTAGTTGCTGGCCCAATTGAAAGGGCCACAAATCTCCTACCCCAGTTTTATAAAAAAAGAGAATTCGAATATTCTAAAGCCGTGGATGGCTTGCGCCAAATACTTTGGGGGTTATTTAAAAAGATAGTTATTGCTGACAATTGTGCCCAATATGCTAATGAAATATTTAATAACTCAACTGACTATACCGGGAGTACTTTATTACTTGGAGCGTTATTTTTCACCTTTCAAATTTATGGTGATTTTTCAGGATATTCTGACATTGCCATAGGCACTTCTAGGCTGTTTGGTTTTAATCTTATGCAAAATTTTGCTTTCCCTTATTTCTCAAGAGACATTGCCGAATTTTGGAGAAAATGGCATATTTCACTTTCAACTTGGTTTAGGGACTATCTATACATCCCACTTGGAGGAAGTCGTGGAGGCACTTCCATGAAGATAAGAAACATCTTTATTATTTTTATTGTGAGTGGCTTTTGGCATGGCGCAAATTGGACATTCATCATTTGGGGTGCGATCAATGCCATCTACTTCTTGCCATTATTATTAACCAACAAAAACCGTGTTAATTTGGAGCCAATATCTCCAGAGAAGTTTTTCCCAACTATAAAAGAATTGTCTTCAATGTTATTCACTTTTGGTTTGACTGTATTTGCATGGATATTTTTCAGGGCAAATGATGTTGGGCACGCAATTAGTTATGTTTCTGAAATTTTTTCAACTTCCCTTTTTACATTACCAAAATTTGCGGGAATCGAACAAGGATTTACAACCATAATTTTAATAGCTCTATTTGTACTAATCGAATGGGATGGAAGAAAAGGACAATATGCAATTAGTGATATCCATTTAAAATTAAATAGACCTATTAGATGGGCTTTTTACTCATTCATCACTTTTCTTATTGGGATGTTCATGCAAACACAAGAAACCCCATTTATATATTTTCAATTTTGATATCTTCATGGTAAGGTTTATAAAAACATTTATATTATTCACCGCATTTGTAGCAATGTTCTACACAACCATGCTCTATATATGGTCAAGTTATGCGCCATCACGACTCAAGAAGAATGTACATTACAGTATGGGTTCCTATGGGCACACTTTCACAAGATTAAAAGATGTGAAAAATGTGAAAAATGTGGATATACTTTTCCTAGGCTCATCACATACATATAGAGGATTTGACCCAAGAGTATTTAGTGCCAATGGCTATAGTACTTTTAATTTAGGGTCTAGCGCTCAATCACCAACCCAAACCAAAGTTCTTCTGAATCGATACTTAAATCAATTGAATCCAAGATTAATTATATACGAGGTGTATCCACCAACTTTATCTATTGATGGTGTTGAATCGTCTCTAGATATCATCGCAAATGATATAAACGATTTAAATTCTCTTAGAATGGCACTTGAATTGAATCACATGAAAACTTACAACACCTTAATATATTGTGCAATTAGAGACCTCTTTTCATTTAGTAAATCCTATAATGAACCACTTAACAAGGGACAGGATACATATGTATCTGGTGGGTACGTTGAAAAACAAATTGCTCACTTCATCCCAATATCTTATCAAAAACAAAATTTAGATCTGAATCAACAAGAGGCCTTCAGACATTTGATAAAGAAAATAAAGAAAAGAGGGATTGAGTTAATATTAGTATTCGCTCCTGTTTCTCCTTCTTTATATTCTAGCTACCTAAACACTAGCGAGTTTGATAAACTAATGGCTCAGTATTCAACTTATTATAATTTTAATGAAAATTTAAGTCTTAATGATTCAACACATTTTTATAACTCAGATCACTTGAATCAACTAGGTGTAGAGAGATTCAACAAGAAACTTATTAGGCTGTTAAAAAAAAGAGCATGTATGAATAAGCAGAATTAACTGTTATACACCTTATATTTGAAGTGAAAAATAGTCTTTAAATCTACTCGGCAAGGAGTCAATGCAAAAATATTTTTCAATTTTCACTAGTGAATTTCACTAATGAAATATCCATTTTTTGACCAATTAGAATTTGTTATCAAATTTATTTCAAGCCGCTAAAGAAGGGTTTTCTAGACAGGGATCCTTCGTTAGAAACATCTCCATATTTGTTTCTGGTTCTTTATTGGCCTTTTTAATCGGGTTTATTTTTACTCCTGTGATTACCAGGATTTATACTCCAGAAGATTATGGAAGATTTGCTTTCTTTAATACTGTTCTGGCTATCTTATATTCTGTGTCAACTCTCAATTACAGTGAAGCACTAATGCTCCCAAAAAAAAGCAAGGATTTTTTTAGCCTGAGTCGGCTTATTCTAATTATTTCCACACTGTTTTCTGCATTTTTTTTCATATTTATTTTATTTTTTGGAAATTCATTTCTTGTCTATTTCAATGTGCAAGGCTTAGATAATCTGATGTTTTTCATTCCCTTGTTGCTTGTCTTATCAATTCTTCAACTACTAGCAGACAATTATAACCTTAGAAAAAAGAAGTTTACTGAAAGCTCAAAATCAAAAATTGTCTCTGTATTATTTGCTAAAGGAACAGTGACAGCAATTGGGTTAAAATTTGGATCTAGTGTCAGCGGCCTTCTTTCTGGAGAAATAATTGTCAGGATTATTAATTACATCACTTTATTGGGCAAAAATGCAATTAGGCTACCTTGGAAATTAATTAGAGGATTAAATAGAAGAGAGCTTGTTGAAATAGGTCGTACTTATAAAAAGTACCCTTTGTTTATTTTTCCCGCATCCATTTTATTGCAGATGGCTGTTCATATTCCTGTTTTTATTATAGGAAATCAATTTTCAGCAGAAATGTTGGGTTATTATTCATTGGCCATTACTTTGCTGGGCATCCCAGTCCAAATTATTGGTGTTTCTATCGGAAAAGTATTCTTACAAAAGGCTACTGAAATGGTTCACTTAAATAAACTGGAAGAACTACACAAACTGATTATTCTTCTGTTCTATTTTAGTCTTGCGCTTTCTGTTTTTGGATATAGTGGGATTTATTTTTTTGGAGAGCAAATATTTGTATTAGTAGCAGGTGAAAAATGGAGTCTTGCTGGTAAAGTTGCAACATTGCTGTCACCTGGTTTGGCTTATCAACTAATTTCCACTGTTCTAACGCCTTGTTTTCGTATACTAAAATTGGAAAAGGAGAAGTTGCTTTCCGAAATCATTGGATCAGTCATTTTAATTGTTGGTATTTTCTTGGTCACAAAATTAAAAATTGATTATTTCTTATTGATTGCTGTGTTTTCATTGCTTTTTTTTACAAAACATTCGATATCCATTGGGTTTTTGTTATTGAAAATGGGTAATAGAGTATTTATTCATCTTGTATTACCTACCTTGATTCTTATCGCGGTATATATAATAACAATTGGTTTTATGTTTGATATTTAAGTTCCGCCAGATAATTGGTAGTGAGTATAATCTCGTGCCGCAAATCATATTTTGACATTTTCCACAATCCATCTTTTAATACCCTGTGAATCTGATAATTAGAGAGGATATCAAAAAAGTGCTTTAAATATACTCCATTTTGGATATTGTTTTTCCCAAATTCAAATTGAATGTATTTTATTTTCTTATTCTTTATCATTTCCAGAGCACCAGTAAGTGCATTTAACTCATATCCCTCAATGTCAAGTTTTAAAAAATAGACATCTTGTATATCGGTTTTTTTGCAAAAAATATCTATTGTTGTTATTTGGGCAGTTACTTCCATAGTATGATTACCAGCCTGTGGTAAAAACGAAGCCATCACAGATCCTTTAACCTCTGATTTTAAGATGCCTGATGTTTCTTTATGGCCGACACCCAATTGGAAACAGCTTACATTATTCATATTTTGTGCTTTATTATTAAGAATTGAAAAAGCATAAGGAGAAGGCTCAAAACAATAAATTTGTGCCTGAGCTATATGTACATACAGTTGTTCTAGATACTGCCCTTTATTAGCGCCAACATCAAATATGACAACATTTTGAAAGTCGTTATTTTTAACTTTTCTTTCTATATATTGCATCACCCACACTTCCCCATTGTCTTCTACAGAATGATTTTGTCCGTAATTCATTCCTCTCAAGCTGAATCTATGAAGACTTTCAAAAACTCTTTGAAACCTTCTTCGTCCGATTAATTGCTTTCTTTCGAATAAATCATATAATTTGCTGATCATACTTGATGTATTTGAAATTCAATTGATACCCCCGCACCATTCTAATGCAGATTTACAAATGGGAATAGCCGCAAAAATAAGTTATAGACGGCAGTTCTTAATCAACTTGGTAAGCTTTTATTACTATTACCTTCGTTCACATTGCTTTCATAGAAAAGTTAAAAAAAAAGAAACAGATGGCTTTGTTTTTTTTAACATTCAAAGCAAGGTATCTGAAAGACATTTCGCTTATCTCCTATATTGTTTTAATGTTTGCAATGTTCCCATAAAACTTAGAAATAATGGTCACTTTATTGGGAATCTTAATTCGTACTGCAAACAAATAGCCACCTTGACCAATCTCAAAATAGTAGATAAGAATCCGAATCCTCTAAACTGTTTGTTGCTGATTAGCGATGTGCCGGATCCCATTGTTAATCTGTCATATCCCAAAGTAGTTCAACTTGATCTGCTATTATTAAAAAATGGAGAATTTAGGAATAGTCATGAGATAATGCCATTCTTTATGATTCCGAGAATGTACTTTTCTGGTATTTACAAACAGGCAGAGTTGTTGAGAGCTAATGAGAAAAGAAAAATGCGCGTTTTCTTTTCGGGGAATTTAAATCCCAAACAATATAACAATCAAAAACTTAAAACTCTTTTCAATAAATTAACGAGGATTGAAATAATTAATGTTTTAAAAAAGGAGCTAGCTTCAAGAGATATTACTACTCTGGATGATGTGGGAAAATTAGAATTAACGAATTATGTCAATAAAGTGGTTCTTTCGGTTTGGGCACGAAAATCCATCAAACAGACCTATATCAATGGTAGAATCGAAAATTATGATTGGCTTAGGGTACTGTCTTTTGTTGATTTTTTTATGGCATGTCCTGGGTTCATTCAGCCAATGTGTCATAACGTAATTGAGGCAATGAGTGTAGGAGCAATCCCAATTTTAGAACACCCTGAATTTTTCAATCCACCCCTTGAGCATGGCGTAAACTCGATAGTTTTTTCAGGTGAACAAGACTTAGTTTTTAAAACTAAAGAACTGTTAACGTTGGAATATGAATTAATAAAAAAGATGAGAAAAAATGTATTAGACTATTATAATAATTTTTTAGCACCAGAAGCAGTAGTTAAGAATATTCTTAAAGGCAAGAAGACAGATATGTGTTTAATTGAAAGTGCATCGTTTGTAGACATGGAGATGTACTAAAATGAATATATTATTAAAAGGATATTATGGTTTTGGAAATTTAGGAGATGATATACTTATGAAAGTGTCTTTTGAATTATTACAATCAAAATATCCTAAAGCAAAGATCAGCGTATTCTCAAATAACTCTGTTAATAATAAAGATTCTAACACCAAAGAGGGGTATAATAACTATATTAAACAAATCTTAGGTCAAGATGTCGAAATTGTAGATTGGACGTGTTCACGCCAATTTGATATTCTATTTCAGGGAGGGGGTGGGATATACTTCGACCATAGCTCCAGCTTTATCTTTCTGATTATCAATATGGTGATTAGAAAGATACCAATTTCATGGACTGCAAGGATTGACAGCTACATTAGAAAACTTATTCACAAACCAAAAAGGATATCTCAAAAATTAACACTAGGAGCAGGTGTTGGAATCGGTGAATATACAAAAGGATCAACCCTTCTATTTCATCATCTATCAGAAATAAGCTCACATGATAAATTAATTGTACGGGATCAGTCTAGCTATAATTTTTTATTGAAAAATAAATTATCGCTAAACAATTTTGCGCTCAATACGGATTTAGCATTCATCAATTCATGGAATAAGTGGGAGTGTAAAGATCGTAAAACGGTGGCATCTGTTGGCATTGTAGTAAAGGGTAATCTAGATGAAACACTACAAAGTATTTTGATCCAATTCCGTGACCAAACTTTACAATCTGGAATAGATATTATCTATTACTCATTTGATGAAAACTATGATGTTCATTGTAAAGACATTTTTGGAAGAAATAAGTTTGTACAATATCACCCATCACACCTAGAATCCTTTTTGGAAGACTTTCGCAGTAGAGACTTATTGATCACTGCTCGTGCTCATGGAGCAATCTTAGGCGCATGCCTCGGGATACCATCAATTATCTTAGATACTGGAATAAAGCTCAGAGAGGTATCAAGAATGTTTGAAAATTCTTGTGTAAGATTGAGCAACTGGGAATTGAGGGAATTGCAAAAGGCATTTTCTTATATGACTGATAATTACTCTTCAGTTATTGCCGATCTTCGTGCTGATGTGCAAACCCAACAGGAAAAAGCAAAGGAACTTCATAAATTCTTGTAAATGCTATTCTCAATTATCACACCTACCTACAATAGAGCTGACAAGATCGGTGTTGCGATACAGTCGGTTTTGCGTCAGGATTATCAAAATTTTGAATTGATTATCGTAGATGATGGCAGCACAGACAATACAAAAGAAGTTGTCCAAAATTTTGATGACCCACGAATTTTGTACTTTAAGAAAAAGAATGAGGAGAGAAATATTGCTCGCAATTATGGCATAGCAAAAGCAAATGGTCAATATATTGGCTTTTTAGATTCAGATGATTTTCTCTATAATCACCACCTGCAACAGGCCCATAATTTCATTCTTGAAAAAAAATATCCTGAAATTATACATCTTAATTTCAGGATAACTGGATTAAATACTAGTTCATCATTTATAACACAGAATAGTATAAAGAATGTGAATAAGGAATTAATAAATGAAAATTTTATTTCTTGCAATTCAATTTTTATCAGAAAGGAAATCTTCTCTCAATTTCAATTTTTAAATAGTAAATATGCCATATTGGGAGAAGATTATTATTTGTGGCTAAGGCTTGCCTCCAGGTACAAAATTCACCTATCTCAAGAAATCACCAGTGCAGTGACCGAACATCCAGATAGAAGTCTCAACAAGATTGATGTTGATAGACTCGCAATTGGAATAAGTGAAATCCATGAGACATTAAAAAAAGATTATAAGTTTACTCATTATTATGGCTGGAAATCAAAGAAGTACTTTGCGCTCAACTATATATTTATTGCACTGCATCTCATTCTTCAGAGCAGGAAAAAAGAAAGCTTGCAATATCTTAAGCGTGCCTTAGTTCAGTTTCCATTTTCACTTTTTACCAGAAAATTCTTAACAGTGCTAAAGAAGAACATCTTCTAATATGAAAAAACCTGTCATATTGATGCTAATAACCAATTATGGTTATGGAGGTGCGCAACGCGTATTTGCACAACTCGTCAATGGACTTTCCAAAGATTATACGGTGATCAAAATCGTTTTTAATAATGATGAAGAAGATGTCTATTCATCCAAACAGGAAACTCACTCTTTAGAGGTTAGTGCAGGCACAAACTTAGTTTCTAAGTCTATCAATTTTCTAAATCGCTGCTATAAGCTCTACAAGCTCAAAAAAAAACACAGCCCTCAATATACAATCAGTCACCTTGAAGGAGCTAATTTTGTCAATGTGCTTTCATGGGGGAAGGGCTTGTCTGTCCTGTGTGTACACGGCTCAAAGACAGCCGAAGATTCTAATAGAAAAGGAATCATAAAGTTTATTGAAAATAAAATTTTAACCCCGATACTGTACAATAGTGCCTATAAGGTAATTACCGTTAGTCGGGGAATCTCAGAGGAGCTCACTTCTGTTTTTAAGGTGAAAAAGCGAAAATTGCTGCCTATCCAAAATGGGGTCGATATCGAGAATATCAAACACCTTTCAGAAGCTCTACTAGATCATCGAGAAAAACGACTTTTTAATAAAAAAACGATCATTTTTTCTGGACGACTTGCAGCACAAAAGAACCCTCTCGCACTTATTGACATCTATTGTCGATTGGAGAATCGAAATGAAATTAATCTAGTGATCATAGGGGATGGTCCATTGAAGGGAGATATGAAAGAACGTTGTAAGAAATTCAATTTGATATATCAAGACGGATTGAGCGATGATGGTAATCCAGATGCTGGGGTGATGTTTCTAGGATTTTGTGCCAACCCTTTCAAATTTTTGAAATATGCTACTTTATTCTTACTGACGAGTGATTTCGAAGGTTTCCCACTTGCCCCATGTGAGGCAATGGTTCTTGGTTTACCAGTAATGGCTACAGACTGCCCCACAGGGACTAGAGAAATACTAGCCCCACACACTACTTATGATCGTGATGATAAACTGCAATCTCCAGAAGAGACTGCATTTGGGATATTGATGCCATTACTTCAAGATGATGAGGCTACAGAGGTATGGGCGAACGAAGTTTCAAAAAGAATATTTGATGAAAGATGGCTACAATCAATATCAGTAAGTGGTAAAAAGCGTGCAGATGAATTATCCCTAGGTAGCTATTTTAAAAAATGGTTAGCATTCTTATCCAATGAAATGGGATAATTTAGCTTAGGTTCTGTACTAGTATGATTAAAGTGAATAAAACATATATATCTAGATCCTCTGGCTATTTTTGTTGTATTCTTATAATTCAACACCAGTACCCATGAACTTATTTTTTGTATAAATGATTGATAAACCCACCATACTCATTATTGATAATTCTCCATCTATGACTGGAGCACTCAAGTCAATACTAGCAGTTGTTGGAGAGTTAAAACAACAATTTTCATTTATTATAGCTTTGCCAACAAATGTCGAAATGAGTAATACAAGTTATACTGCAAAACATGTCCCATTTTTGGAAGTTCAAAAAAATTGGCGACTTATTCTATATCTTCCCCTGCTTTTGGTCAATACCTTTAGATTACAGAAAATCATCATAAAACATAAAGTGAGTGTCATACACGTAAATGATCTATACAACATGTGCGGGGTATTGCTAAAAGTATTAAATCCTAAGCTTATACTCATCCATCATGTCAGGTTACTTCCAGAAAGTTATGCCAAACAGCTATATAAAGTATGGTCAAAGCTTATTTTTAAATTTAGTGATCAAGTAATTTGCGTTTCAAAAGCAGTATTTACAAAGCTTGCTCCATCATATAAAAAAATAATAGTTTATGATTCATTAGCTCCAATTACAATTGGTAGTGACAAAAAAACCAAAGATAATCAGTTTACATTTCTATATATAGGCAATTTTATATCTGGAAAAGGGCAAGATTTTGCCATAGAAGCTTATGCCAGTAGTAACGATGAGTTGAAAAATACCCAATTAATTTTTATAGGGGGGGACATGGGTAAACCGAGAAATAAGATGTACAAACTAAGTCTTAAGCAACAAGTAATACAAAAAGGGCTTTCCGATCAAATAGAATTTATAGGATTTGAATCAAATTTGGATCCATACTACCAAATGGCCGATGTTGTGATTAATTTTTCTGAGTCAGAATCGTTTTCAATGGTATGTTTAGAAAGTTTGATGAATGGCACACCCGTCATTGCTACAAAATGCGGAGGTCCAGAAGAAATTATTGAACATGGAGTCAATGGACTTTTGGTAAAGAATCGAGATATAATTGAAATGTCGCATGCAATGGTCACTATTTATCAAGAAACTGAATTAAGAAAAACGATGACAATACAGGCTAAAGCTATTTCGAACAAGTTCTCATTGGCTGTTTCGGCTGCAAGATTGTCAAATATTTATAACAGTCTATGCTGAAAAAAATAACCTTATTATCCCATATGCTCCTGATAGGGAGTATTTCACTATTTGGGCAATGCGTAGAATCCAATTTTTCTGTAGATATAAGTGCCTGCCTCAGGCAAAATCTATTGTTGCAAAATGCCTCCAGTGGAGCTTTAGATACCGAATGGGACTTTTGTGCCGGTGATTTGGCTACCACTCCAATAGCAGACGAGGTACTCAATAACGCCAATTTCTTCAGAGCAAGATCTGTCAAATTGATTCAGGAAGGTGACGATTGGCATGGATTTTCTATAAGCAGTACATCTAATATATTAATGAGACTAGATTTCGGAAATAACCCTTCATCTGTCCCTCTCTATACTAATCTAGGCAATATTTCAAGTGGATTGGATGCTGCTTATGCATTCGACATAATACAGGTTGAAGGCATTTGGCATTTATTTGTCGCCAATGGTGGGAATAAGAATATCTTGAGATATAGTTTTGACCAAGGAATTATGATGTCTCCCACATTATCAATACTAAATACAAATTCTGTATTAGATACTACTACCCCCAATGATATCAAAATAATGAAAATCAATAATGATTTTTTTGCCTTTATTACAACAGGAAATTCTACCAGCGATTCAAAAATAGTAAGACTCGATTTTGGAACTTCAATAAGCAATGATAGCCCATTAACTCAAGAAATAGTAGTCTCAGGTGCTAATCGGTTAAGAGGAATAGATATCGTAAAAGACTGCAATGACTGGTATGGATTCACAATTTCAGAAAATTCAAGTACTCTTTTAAGACTCGATTTTGGAACAGACATCTTAAACAGCACACCGGTTACTAGTATTCTAAATACAAGTGCCCTGCTAAATCGTCCAATAAATATTGAAATCATAAATGAAGGAGGTGCGTATTATGGGTTAATTTCTAATTCAAGAATTGAGGCAGATAAAGCTGCTATTTACAGGGTTAGTTTTGGTGAGTTTATATCAAACACCATCTTTACAACAGAAAAACTATCGTTTCCTGAGCTAACTGGAGGTATTTATGCACTAGACCTTATCACTCTCAATTCGTCATGGCACATTTTTACATTTAACTTAGCCAACCGCAACTTAATTCGCTTAGATTTTGTCAATAATTGTTCCGCCAATCAAGAAATTTCCACACAATTTGACCCTATCGACATCTTCTATTCTCAGTCTGGCAACTACGACATAGCTCTAAAAATTACAGATACCAATGGACTGATGGATTATTCCACAAAGTCCATCACAATAACCACCGACACCGCCCCCGCCATCACCTCTTCCTCACAAAACATCTGTCTCTCCAACCCCATCAACTTCACCTCCACCTCGGACCAAACCCTATCTTCACAGACTTGGGACTTTGGAGACACCAACACCTCCACTGATCCCAATCCATCTTATACCTATGCTGCTGCAGGGGAGTATGAAGTGACGCTGCAAGTACAGAGTACAAATGGGTGTAACAACTTCACCAAGCAGACAATTATGATCTACGATCAACCTGTGCCCGACTTCACGTTGCCATCAGGGGCAATTTGTACCAATGAAGAATATACATTTGTGAATAATACCGTTGATAATTTTGATGGGAATCTCACCTATGAATGGCAAGTAGATGGATCGACAGTAAGTACTACAAGGGACTTAGTTTATCAATTCACCACTGAAGGAGCGAAAGATATTAAATTAATTGCCTCCATTCCTGGTTGTGACATTGAACAAGTCGAAAACATTGCCAATGTCAATCTAGGAGCAGTCCCACTCTACACCTACGACACCAATAACGCTTGTCTGGATGATCCAATCATTTTCGTCAATCAATCTACTGGAGTTGACATTACTTATTTGTGGGATTTTGATGACACCAATACATCTACGGACTCCGACCCAATGCATACTTACACAAGTGCAGGGACTTACATGGTGTCTTTGGAAGTCACAAATTTAGCAGGCTGTATTACAACCTACGAACAAGATGTAGTCGTGCATAGCATGCCTTTGACAGATTTCTCCGCAGAACTGGCGTGCACAGACCGAAATACCCAACTCACCAATCTTACAACTATTGATAATGCTAATATTACTGCCTGGGATTGGGACTTCGGTGACCCCTCTTCGGGAAGTGATAATGCGTCCACTGACAAAGATCCATCACACACTTTTTCAGGCACAGGAAATTTTACAATATCTTTATCAGCTACATCCGACTTTGGGTGCGAAACAAATATTTTAAAAGCAGTACCTGTATTAGAATCGCCAATAGTCGATTTTGATGTGGAGAACAAATGCGTTGACGATGCCTTTTTGTTCACAGATAATTCCATACCTAATAGCGGAGGAAGTATTAGTTCATATATATGGGACATCAATGGCAGCGTCTATACTGTACAAGACCCCAGTCATACATTCGATAATTCTGGAACCTATATGGCCACTTTGACAATTAAGTCTGACAACAACTGCGCGGTAACGGCAACAAAAACGATCACAGTTAATCCTCTTCCAACAGTAGACTTCACTTTAAGTGCTAACTGTGCGAATACTGAGATTATGCTAGAGGATAAATCAGTGGTTGACAATGACGAAGTGATCAATTGGCAATGGACGGTAAACGGTCAAGATGCTGGCAACACCGCTATCATCTCTCATACTTTTGAGAAGGGCAATGCACAGCAGGTAGATCTAAGGATAATTACAGTAAGAGGATGTATTATCTCAACTACTAAGAATGTTGATTTCTTTGAACTTCCTACAGCCGATTTTGACCCAACACCTCAATACGGAGCCCCTCCAGCAGAAATCAGTTTCAATAACACCTCGAACAATGCAGTCACCTACCAATGGGATTTTGGTGATGGTACCGATATAGTCACTGAGCTCTCTCCATCTCACTCCTATCCCGATCTGGGAGTTTATAATGTTAAACTTATCGCAACAAGCATTGCAGGATGCACCGATGAAATAATCAAACAAGTCTATCTAGTTGATCCCAAGATCGACTTGTCAATTGATGAAATCACCACCTTCAACAATGAAGAGAGTTTGTTATTCACCATGAGTAATAAAGGAACTATCCCTGTAAATAATCTGACAGCGACAGTGACATTCGACAATGAATTTTCCATTGAAGAATCTTTCGAAACAAATATCCTTCCAGACGAAACTTCTGTCGCCCAGGTGCTTAGCTTTTCCATCCCCAATAATACTAAAGTTGAATTTTTATGCATTAGCCTTTCCACAACTGATGGAGTAGATGTCAATACTGATGACAATATTCGATGCCTCAACATTTCTAGCGAATTTGTTATTCTTCCACCATATCCCAACCCTATTTCTCGTCAAAGACTACTTACACTACCTATTGTTGGAGCACAAAATGATGAAGTCTCTATTGCATTTATAAGTGCGAGTGGGAAGCAATTTATTTCTCAAAATATCCTATTGTCTCAAAGCGGTCTCAACAATATTAACTTCTCTCTATTCTCTTTGAAACCAGGAATCTATTTTATTAGAGTGCGTTCGCTTAAATCCACAGAAAGCTTTAGAATATTTGTAAATTAGTCGGTGATAATCTCTATACCTTTATGATTATTACATAATTTTACACGCAACTATTGGTACCTACATGGCTTCTTCTGTAAAACTTGATAAGATTGATCTCAAAATATTGGAAATTCTACAATCCAATGCCAAAATCACGAATGCACAATTGGCAATTGACATTGGGTTATCCCCAGCGCCAACACTCGAACGTGTAAAAAAGCTAGAGAAAGAGGGTTTTATCAAAAGCTATCACGCCAAATTGGACACTGCCAAATTGGGCATAGGCGTGACCACCTTCGTTATGGTCTCACTAAAAGCACATAGCAAGCGACACATCGAATCATTTGTCAGTCAAATTAACAACATAGATGAAGTAATCGAGTGTCATCATATCACTGGCTCGGGAGACTTTATATTGAAGGTGGTGAGCAGGGATATTAGCTCGTATCAGAACCTTATGTTAGAAAAAGTGAGTGATATTGACGGTGTAGACAATCTACAGTCACTGATAATATTGTCCACGTTCAAAGACAGTAAAGTCCTTCCAATCCCACCCCTACAGTAATCCAAAAATGGCAAAATCGAAGATATTGAGTCACACTCAAATAGCCCAAAAGCTCAAACGAATGGCATATGAAATTGTCGAGCACAATCTTCATGAAAAGTCCATCATCATTGCAGGAATTTCAGGCAACGGGTACGAAGTAGCTATAAGACTCAATGAGCAGGTCAAAAAAGTCAAACAATTTGATACACATCTCATTGAAATAACACTAGACAAAGAATCTCCAACTCAGGGAGAAATAAAATTATCGGAGACCCAAGGTCTGAACAACAAAGTTGTCATACTCGTTGATGACGTGCTCAACACAGGACGTACAATGGCTTATAGCCTCAAACCATTTTTGTCATGCAAAGTGAAAAAAATTGAAACAGCGGTTTTGGTCAATCGCAGCCATACCACATTTCCGATAGCGCCTACATATACAGGATATGAGTTGTCTACCACCTTGACAGATCATGTGGAGGTACATCTGTCTCCAAATAAGGAAGTGGTCTACTTGGTATGAGGTAGGTAGGCTATTATGACCAATGACTCCTCCGATATCGAAATCATCAATGCACTTCGTCAACAATTGGCAGAAAAAGAAGCGGAAAACAAGAAGCTAAATGAAGAGCTAGACAAACTTCGACATGCTGCTGAAGGCTTCAAAGCTGCGCTTTGGGACTGGGATGTAATAAGTGATGAAATCTTCGTCAACTCATCTTGGAAAACGATGTTAGGTTTTGATGAAAAACAGGAAATCAATGTTCAAGGGCTTTGGGAATCACTTCTTCACCCAGATGACAAAACAAATAGCATTCAAGAATTTGATGACTTCCTAGTCGGAAAATCTCCTATTTACAATGCAATATTCCGACTTAAGCATAATGCAGGAAATTACATATGGGTACATTCTAAAGCAGTTTTAAAACTAAATGAACAAGGAATTGCTACTCGCGTCTCTGGAGCACTTGTCAACATTACTGAGCAAAAGAAAGCAGTTGAGGCCCTTTCTAAAAGTGAGAAAAAGTATAAAGCATTATTCCAAAATTCATTAGTAGCCATATTTCGCTCCAAAATACAGACTGGAGAAGTGATAGATTGCAATAATAAATTTTTAGAGTTGCTCGGTTTAACAAATCAACAAGAATTTTCCACTGCCGATTATTATTATTATCCTGACGAGCGAATTCAAATAATTGAAGAATTATCTCAAAAAGGGCAAATCAATTCACGCGAGTTGAAAATTAAAAAAGTATCTGGCGAGCCATTATGGGTATCTTTCTCTTCAGCAGTTTATCCAGATGAAGGTGTTATCGAAGTCGTTCTCATAGATATCACTAAGAGCAAAGAAGATAGCTTAGAACTCCAAAAAGTCAATTTTGAGTTGGACAGTTTTGTTTACCACTCCTCACATGATTTGCGTTCTCCACTCCGTTCAATCCTAGGGTTGATCAATATTTATAGGCATGAAACAGACGAATACCTCAAAGATGAATACATAGATCGAATCGAACGAAGCATCAATAAGTTGGATCACCTGGTGAAGGAGTTGTTAAGCATCTCCAGAAATGACCGGATTAACGACCCCTTTGTTGATATCTATTTTATGGTTGAGTTGGATCATAGCGTAGAAGGATATTACAATGCATTGGATACTGATAATTTAAGCTTAGAGACCAATATCAAACAGCGAACTAAGTTCGTTTCTGATCTTACACGCGTCAAAATCATACTCAACAATATTATATCAAATGCCATCAAATATCGTGATACTTCTAAGGAGTTTTCAAAAGTGATGGTGGATATTGAAGTAGACGAGCAAGAAGCTGTGATTAAAGTTATCGACAATGGCGAGGGAATACCCAAAGATCAAATTCCTCATATATTTGACATGTTTCATAGGGCTTCGGATCATAGTGAAGGCTCTGGTCTTGGGTTGTATATCGTGAAAAATGTTATTGACAAGCTAAATGCACAAATATCCGTGTCATCTGAACAGTTTGTAGAGACAATCTTTACAATTACAATTCCTAATACGCTTGCCGAAAAATAACTTATCGAAATATCAGTAGATTTACAAAAAGGTATTACCACAAGTTTAATGAAGTTACAGATTAGGCAAGTTAATCTTTGCTCTTGTTTTCCATATTGATAATTAGTTAATTTAGGAATTGGTTGATTAAGGCATTTTCATTGACAGGCATTGTTCAATG
>Ga0209634_1000995_pt1 | contig 21392 bp, 15 predicted proteins | sample LinPmetageLP40_FD_184043 | JGI IMG/M metagenome (GOLD analysis project Ga0209634, IMG submission 184043) | Marine viral communities from the Pacific Ocean - LP-40 (SPAdes) (version 2) | ecosystem: Environmental > Aquatic > Marine > Oceanic | place: Pacific Ocean | collected 2010-08-26 | reverse complement strand
GCTTTTTGATTTTGTGCTTCTTGTTGTCCTATACTAGCCGAAGCTTGTCTTGCTTGATTTGATCCAGCGTTAACCATAGCTTGTATATTACCAGCATTAAAACCACCACTTTGCTGCATAGAACCTAACATGTTTGACTGTTGTTGTTGAGCCATATCTTTTTGGAACTGTGCTTGTTGTTGGTTTACAGTTAAATCTTCCATAGTATTTTCCATGTTTAAATACGGATTACTAGTATCTAAACTTTCGTAAGCATCTCTTCTTTGCTGAAGCTCTTTGTTTGCAGCTTTTTGCTCTGCTATTCTTTTTTTACGACCAGCTAATGCCATACCTATCTTTGTTAATCCTGAGGCAGCAGCTACTCCTACTATTATAAAACTCATATTTTATTTGTTTTTATTTTGATATTCTTCATACTCTTCGTAACTTCCTGAAACTATTTCAGCTTCTAATTTATCTAAGTCTTGTGTGTTTGTTGGGTTTTTGTGTATATTTACAAATATACTATCACTAACAGCATATATAACTCTTTTCATTCCTGGCGGACATTTAACATAACATGGCGCAATATACTCTTCAGTTTTTTCGTTTGCTAGTATTACTATGTTACCTGTTAACAAAAACCATAAATGTTCGTGATTATGTATAGCGCCAACAACCATAGAGTCTTTACTCATTTCCATTTGCCTAACATATATACCATCTACAAAACTATGTTTTAGTGGAAATACTTTACTTCTAACTACTTCACCGTTATTACCTATAATGTTTTCATTATCAACATTTTTAAGTAATTCATTTTGTAGTTCAATTACTTTTGATTTTGTAACTACCGAGTTATCAGACATATAATATAAGTTAATTATTTATATTATAGTTACACTTTTTAACGTTTATTTACTACTTACAAAGTAATCGCTACCAACTGAATATAGTTCAGATTTTATACTTGAAGAGTTTACAAACTTTGTTTCTGCGTAATAACCAAGTACGCTTGTCAAGTTAGCTGTGTTATTTTTAGAAAAACTAATAAAATCATTTACACCTGGTTGTTGTCCGTTTGAAAGCAACGTGTCACAAATAATAATCCACTGACCATTCGTGTATGTTATAGATGTTATTAAACCTATTTCAATAATGTCTGACTGTGCCGACGTGTTAAAACCAGCCACGTTAGTTGTTGGGCTAAAGTAAGCTGTGTCGCCCACTTGACAAGATACATTTAAATCTAGTGTTGCTGGAAATGTTAGTGTTATTAGTGGCATATTATGATACGTTAGTTATTGTGTCTAGTGCAATTGCATATTTTACGTTTGCTGCTCCAAGAGTTTGAACAGTTATTGTTCCTCCCATTGTAAATCTATCTCTTCCATCGGAATCAATACCTCCATGAATAAGATTAAAACCTGATAAAGACCACTCCCAACCACTAGCGCTACCAGCCGTTACAGCCATTGCAGCTACTACAGTTGCATCTGGAGAATCATCTGTAGCAGCAACACTTACAAACGTTTCACCAACATCACCCACTACTTCTACTTTCCAAGTTCTACTTGGTCTTTCGCTTAATGTAGAATAAGAGAATACGATGTCTGCAGGTAAGTCGTTTGATATATCACTAGCAGAAGCAAAAGACAATGTAAATGTTCTTGTTATGTTAGCGACTATAGTACCTAAGTTACCGGCAGCACCGTCAACAATACCGGTTGGTAAATTAGTTCCAAATCTACTACTCAACGTAAAAGTATAAGTTGTTGTTGCACTAACCGCTGGGTATGTTATCAAGTGGTTTGTTACTCCTTCGCTACCTATTGTACCTTCAATTACAGTAGCTCCAGAAGTAAAAGTGTTATTACTATCAGTATATGTTTTACTACCATCTGATATAGTTATAGAATAAGTTGCTCCTGGAGTACCATATAAAGTTATAGGTCTTGATTCGCCGTTAGAGTTTATTTCTTTAGCTGTGTCTAAAACAACGTTTTTAACTTCTCCAAAGAAAGTTGTATCTGGTATAGATGTTACAGCTGGGTTTCCATCTTCAACTTCACCACCAAGCGCTGTGCTTGCGGTTGTGTTAACTATACCGCTGAATGGTGGTTGAGGTGTTAGTGGTGAAATACCACCAGTTCCTCCACCAGCTAATGGGTATACTGTTGCTTGAGTTCCAACTATGTATTCAAACAAAAATCCTAAACCATATATACTACCACCAAACGTTGGGTCTAAACCAAGTGGGTTGCTAACAGGTGGATTTGTATAGTAAATCTCAATAACTCTCTGAGTTTCTTCTCCATTGCTATTAAAAACTTGGCTTGATGTTATTACTTGAAAATAAGGCAACCAATCATCTAAACCAAAAGGTGTAAATTGTTGTAGCTCTGTAATGTCTGTAAAATAAAAACCAGAGGTAGCTGTAAAAGTTTTTGTCATCAAAAGCGTTTGAACGCCATCATCAACTAAACCTGATATTGTTTTTAAAACATATGTGATACCACTAGAAGGAGTGTTTGTCTGTTGATTTAAAAGCATGTTAGTTAACAAAGGATTACCAACAGCGGTTAAAGTGTAATCACTGCTTGCTGGACTTGTCCAAGTCTCAAACACCGCTGGGTATTGTATAGTTGTAGTGCCTGCAGTTCCGTCTATGTCTATATTCAAAACTAGATTTGCAGAAGGCATAACAAAATTGTTCATAAAGCTTACATAAACATATACAACGTTGTTAGCTGTAACTGGAACATATACGTTTGCCGTGCTGTCATAGTCATGCTCGCTATTAAACATTGCAACACTTTCAACTTCACCTGGCAAAGAAGAAGCTGTACCACCAGAACCTACACTAATAAAATTATATTGAACAACACTTAAAGCATTTCCAGTAGCTGGGTTTGTTATTGTTGATGACGTAACTGTAACAGTGTTATCAGCAGCTAAACTACCAATAGTAAAATCTGAAGCATTAACAGTAAAACCCGTGTTTGGCGTTATAGTTAATATAACGTTACCGTTTATACCACCTTGATTTGGTAGAGTTCCTAAAGCTACTGAATCACCACTAAATTCACTAGTTATGCTTTGGCTTACTGTATAGTTTGTGTTTGCGTTATGTCCCATATTTTAATGATCGTTTGGATCGTCTTGTACTGTTAATGTATAAGTGCTATTGTTTATTGTTGGTATCTGAGTGGTACATATATTCCATTTTATATCGTCACGAACTGTCATTGCCGCACCAGGAGTTACAAAAGCAACTTCAAATGTAGCTCCAGTCAGGTTTGAATTAGCATCGTAAACAAGAGCTGTTTGAGTTATAGTGTAATCAGTTATTGAAGTACTTGCATCGTTAATAGTTATAGTTGCCGATGGTATTCCTGTAAATTTGAAACCTGCATCAGCTGTAAATACTATTGTATAAACAGGATCTATATTTGTATTGTCAGGAGCTGCACCGTCAATAGTTTGTGTACCTGCACAACCGTTTAATTGTTGGAAAGGCTGTACCGATATAATACCTACAGTAGCAGTTGTGTTTGCTGGTAAACTAGGGTTTACAGTTATGGTGTGCGTAAACTCGTAATCAGCAGCTGTAGTGAAATTAGGTAAACAACTACCTTTACAAGGTTGTAGTATATTGTTCCACAAGTATGCGTTTGTTTGTATTGGGTTGTTAATATATAAACAAGATCCATCATCAATTGTAGCCGCTGGGTTGTAATTTAAAGCTGTAGAATCTGTGCAACCATAAATAGGCGTTGGTCCATTGTGCGTTATAGATTCAGCCATACCTATACCTTGATACGAAAACTCTCTACTATCTAAATTAGCCAACGTAGTTGTTTCACCATATAAGTAATTAAACCATTTGCCTTCTTTTTCTATAAACTCTTTTAACCTAGCTGTTTGCAAGTCTGTGATCATAGACTCTACAAACCAACCTTTTTTAGGTTTTAAGTTGTAAAACTCGCCGTCATTGTAAACAACACCACCAATAGTTATTGTTTGAAACAAATCAATTTGAGACTGCGTTCCTTCGTAGTTTAATGTATTAAAACTTTTAACAGAACCAGGTAGATCATTTAACATTACTGTTACGCTAGAAAACGCACCGTTAGTTACGTCAGCAATAGTATCGTAATAATTATTTGTTTCTTGGTTACTGTGGTGAAGAAATATTTCACCTTTTTTAAACGTGTAATAATTGTTGTCTAAACTAACGCCAGACTCTTGAACAAAAGATTTAAAAGACGTCCAACCACTAGATTTTTCACTAAAACTTATAGTTGTATTTACTTTTGGCACATAAGTTATACCAGCACCAATACCTCTACCGTCTGGATTAACACCTTTATCATGTAGAGTAAGGTTGTACAAGCCTTTTCTTTTATCGTAACTACCTATCAAATCTGATGCTAGTGGTAGGTGATCTCTAAAATAATCTGCCATACCTTGGTTAGATATAACGGTTAGACCATCTTTAGACAATCTTAAAACCGCACCTCTAGATTTGTCGGTAAAATATATTCTAAAGTTTTCTTGAGCAAATGATTCTGGATTTTTAGATATTCCAAAATCACCACCAAAAGGCTGTGAATCTCCTAAAAACCTATTGGTAGCAACAACGTTTGAGCTACCATCAGCGTTAAACAACGAATCTTTATTTGCGTATACTTTTAATATTTTATCTTCACAAAAAGCAACTATGTTGTTATCTCTAGTAAATAATTTTTGTATAGAGCCATATTGATTGTTTAAATCTTTAGTAATACCACTTGATGCTATAAATTGATTTAGATTATTAACACCAGTCATAGAGTTGTATATTCCAGAGAATATTAAACCTGACTTTCTATGTTCTTCGTTAAACTGTTCAGCCAGCACAGTAGATGCTTTAGTTCCTTTACCTATTGTAACTTGGTTAAAGTCATCTCTAATTCTATCAGACTCTATCCCTTGTGGAAAAGCAAAACAATTTGTATATCCTAGCGTAAATCTTTGATTACTTACATCTCTAAACATTGTTAAACCAGTAGCAACTGTTACTCCTTGCGGTTGTGTAGATGCTGAAATAGCTTCAACTTTGGCTTGCACAGTTCCACCGTCAGGTCTAGTAAACACAAGTATTTCACCTTGGTTAGGATCAGTAACAGAACCGTCTAATGTAACAGTGTTGTCACTCCAGCTAAACACCTTACAACCAGCAGAAACAGTTGCGTTTTGATTAGTAGAAAGAACACTTACTGTTGATCCTATAGGTGCAAACATTTCGTTTGTATCAGAATTTATCTGTGTTGGATATGTAACACTAGCTTCGTAATAAACGTCTAGCCCAACATCTTCTTTTGGTTCTGTTTCAAAAATACCAGGATTATCAGTAAACTCTGCCACACCATTCTCTACGTGACTTCTAACAAGTTCAACCAATTGGTTTTGTGTACCGTCATGTCTTATATCAGTAGGATAAAAACCAGTTGCTGTTCTTACTATAGCTGGTTCTACTTTTAAAGTCCATTTATCTCTATAAACAGAACCTTTATTTCTATTAGATGTTTGAATATTTCCATTTATAGTTTGAAAGTTTCTAAGACCAAACTCATGTCGATAGTCTTTAACCGTGTAAACAGTTTCATCATCATCTCCTGCAAATCTAAATTTAGTACCTATTTGAAACCACTCTTTTGAAAACTCATAATCTTCAGGTGCAATGTCTTGACCATGTTGACTCCAGAAAACTGGAGGAGAGTTTTGTGGGTAATTAGAATCTTCATAACCTACCCAAGATATATCTATTCTACTACCAACAGGCTCATTAGCTCCTTGGTGTATTCCTTTTGGATATTTAGCACTATTGCCACCATAACCAGTGTTTTTTTGTCCATCGTGTTTAGTTAAACTATCACTGTTTGTTATGTTTGGAAAACAAAAAGCTTTAGTAGCCATATCACCAGTTGCTAAGTTAGAGCTAACAGGAGATCCATCTGGACCTATAGTAACTATACTGTCTTCATCAATAAAGAACTTACTACCGTTACCATTTCTATTAAACTTTATAAAACCTTTCCAATATGAATAACCATTAACATCTAGTTTTTTATGTATGTCTTCGTGATCACTAACACCACCAATACCACCCCAAGCTCTGTTGAAATTATTACTACCATGCCATTGATTTGAGTTAGGCATACCAGCGTGGTTTGGATGAGTTGATTTAGATTTTACATATCTAAGATTTCTTGCTGAATAAACGATCATGTCTCTTGCGTCTATTTTATCACCAATAACGTTTGATCTTATTACTTGATCTTGATTTATTTTAACAAAAAATCTACCATCAAACTCTGCTTTGTTTTCTGTTCTGTATTGTATCAACTGCATAAACAAACCACTAATTCTATTAGCATATGTTCCGTCTGTTGAAGTAAATTCTAAATCATCACCTAAACGTTTGTTTAATCTAAACTTATAATTACCACCTTGACCAGTATTAGAAATACCAACAACTTCATATTCCGCACTAAGATGGTCAGGACCACCTACGCGTATAAAAAGATTATCTTGTAAGTGTGGTGATTTAGGATTTACAGTTCCAGAAGCATCTATATCAACAATGCTACTATTATTTAAAGCTGCGTAAGGTACTTCTATATAGTTAAAACCTGGAAAAGGAAAACCATCACCACCGTTACCAATATGTTCTTTAGCACTGTTATCAAATATCTCACCTAAGTTTTTTCTATCTTTTTTTATATACTCTGGTGCTTCGCTTTCTATAGCAAGTATTTTATACCTACCAACATCGTTAGCCACAGAGTTGTTTTTAGCATGTGATTTTTTAAGTATTAAAAAAGTTTCTTCGTCAACTTTATTTCTTTCTGAAGAAGGGAAACTTATCCATATGTTACCGTCTTTAGCATTATACCATCTATCCATTGCTAAATTGTAATACTCATTAGAAGGTTCTTTCACATAAAACTTAAATCCTTTAGCCCATGGTGGTGGAGGGTTTGTAAGTCTAGCTCTTAGTTTTGTAAAGTTATCACTAAATACTTTGCCAACTCTTTTAAATCCTTTTTCTGGCCCAACTAAAACTGGCGTTTCTCTACCGTACTTATCTAGATAAACAACTCCAACTTGATAATCTCTTAATGACTTTACAGACTTTTGCCCTGTGTCAGAGTTTGTAACAAAACTTCCTACTTGCAATGTTGTTTCAATGTTTATAATTTCATCAACGTTATAATTTTGTGTGTAGTTACCATAAACAAGTCTATTACCAGTTACTTCTTGAGCTTTGGCTTTTCTTGGAACAAGATCAAAAGGTCTTAAAAATTGATCAGATGGTAAAACAGCATGTATCATTTCTGTGTCAATAACTAACTCTCCTCTTGCGTAAGCTTTTGTAGCAAGATCAGGCCACACAGGGTGGTCATCGTTTGAAGTTATTGTTTTAACAGTGTATATGTTTGTGTTGTTAGACTCTTTATATAAAATATCTATAGCAATAACATCACCAGGTCTTGATGCACCAATCTCTCCAGGTTCTGGTACGTAGTTTTTTAAACACAAAGACTTCATACGATTTGTCATACCTAAGTTGTGACCGTGCTTAGGTTCGTAATCAAAACTACCAGCTAAAAAAGCTATTTCAGACCAAGGTGCAAAAGCTGAATACTCACCATCAGTATATTTATATCTATAACTAAACTTAGGAAATTTAAACTCAAAGACAGAGTCTTTTTGTTCTAGCAAAGTAAAAAACTGTTCACCGTTAGCATTGTAAACTAAGTCTTGAGAAATTGTAATAATTTCTAACTCAAATATACCTAACATTAAATTATTGTTAGTGTGACCAGTTGGTATTTGTGACACTTTACATCTAACTTTATAATCTGTATAGTCTGTTGGTAAAACACTTGTGTCGTTTGTTATTATTATATGATCTCCAACTCTGTAATCAGGTGCTTGATCAAAAGTAACTTGCACCAAACTACCACTTACTAAAGGTTGGGTTGTAACTAGTGGATCAAAAAATTGTATTGTTGCTTGAGCGTCAGTTCTATTTACAGCGCCAGTATTTCCATTACCTCTATTATAAGAAGTTCTAGACATTTCTAATTGCAATACTGTTTGAGGTGCTGGTCTAAGAACTGTTAAGTGTGATTCTTTACAAAAAACAGGATACGTAGCTAATCTATTTGTAACAACCTCGTATACACCAGGTGCACTGTCTATATCATCAATAACAAGTCTAGTATGATGGTTGAAATTATCTCCATTAAAAGTAGTTGTTGCATTTGTATTTAAAGTTCTAGAACCACCAGTACCTTTTATACCTCTTATAATGTTTAATTTTTTAGGTTCTGAACCTCCGTCTGTCCAGAATAACATATCATCAACAATATTTATACCTGACACTAATCTGTTTCTTGAAAAGTTTAAAACTCTTTCTGCTATAAAATTTACTTGCTCACCAGCTATTGTTTGAACTGCTCTGTTTAAAGTTATTTTCCATCCATAAGTAGCATCAAACTCTACATCTTCAACAGTAATATTGTATAGTGAATTTGATCCATAAAACACATTGTTAAAAGTACCTGTTACTTGCATACCTTTTCTAATACCAGTAATGTTATTAGTTGCTGTGCTATTGCCAAGAGCTATATATAAATATTTAACGGCACCACCATTAGACGTTCCTATTGAGGTTACAACCTTCCAAATATCAACAAAAACGTATTTATTTGTTTCTGTTGTAGGGTTGTACTCAACAATCATATCTTTAGTAATACCGCTTGTAGTGATATTGGCTTGATCATTATGAACCATCCAATACACTTTGTTTGTTTTGTGATCTACAATAGATCCAACTGTAAAAGCAGTAGTTGTTCCAGTAGCTGATTTTAAAGTGTTACCTAAAGTTGTTTGTATAGTACCAACATCAGAATCTTCAGAAGTAGAAACCTCAATGTTCATAGCGTCTCTATACTCACCATTAGACACTAATCTTTCGTCAGCATCTTTGTTCATTCGACCTTTAGTAAAATTATGCTTTAACTCAGCCATATTTTAGTGTTTTATTCTTTTAGATTTGTTTCTCATTACCTGAGCAATTTCTTCTAATTTAATATTTGACAGTCTTAATTTAGCTTGTCTTGTAGCTGCAAACTTTTCTTTTTTAAATCTTCTAATTACATGCTCTTGAACTGTAGCTGATGCTGATATCAATGCGTAAGCAATATGTTTGTACAAAGCTTCTTCAGCAAATTTATGAACAATTTGATCACCATCAACACCTAAACTATCACTTACATATTTTAAAGTAACAGTTTCACCATTTAAGTTTGAACTAAAATGTATAAAACCTAATGCGTAATCTATATAAAAATTTCCATTAGCTTGAGTTTTTTCAGGACTTAGCCCAAACCTACCGCTAAACATATCGGCATAGTAGTCTGAGTCTGCGTCTAAATTACCTGTTGAGCTAGGTGTTGTTGCTTTAAATGCTTTCCAAGTATCAGATTCACTTGCAGCCTGTAAGTTACCACCACTATCTAAACTGTAATCGTAATTACCGTCTTGCAATATAGCTGTAGGATTACTTGTATTTAAAGCTGGATATAATATTCTTTCCATACCATTAGTATCATGCCATGATATTTTTACATAATTAACGTAATCTTGTGGTAGCATCATTTTTAAACTTGGTGCTATTTCTATTTCTTGTGATTTTCTAGATCGTAAAGTATCATAACTTAATTCTGCTAATCCTCTTTGAGCGTGAAAAGCAACATCTGTTCTTCTTACTTTACCTATTAATTTGTTTTCACCAACATATCCAACTATAAAATTATTTATAATGTCTTCAAGAGAAGTGTATTGATAACTTCCAAGGTCACCAGAGTTTTGGTATGTTTGTTGTGATGTAGTTCCTAGTAATCCCATTTATTATTGTTTTTCTTGTTGTATGTTTGAAGCTTCCATATTAGAAGCTACTTGCACTAAACCTTGTTTGTTAATTGTTATTCCTGATAACTCCAATATGTTTATAACTAAACTTTCTTCTTCAGAGGCGTGTAACTCAAAGTCTACAGCTTGATTTCCATTATACAAAGCTTTTTCGTTTACAACTACGTACGCCCATTCACATTTTGCGGGCTTAGCTATATAGTTATGCGTAACGTTAGATGTTATAGTTGCTGAGGGAAAAGTTTTTATTGTTGCTGCTGACGTACGATTGTACACAGGTCTGTTTGTTGTGGGTGATGCTAGTGGTGAGTTCTCTATATATGCAAAGTCGTTTTTTTCTATTCTTTCAACTTCAACATCTTTTGTACCACCAACAGCAAAAAATACAGTTCCTAATCTATAAAGATCAGTTGCCAACGTGCCAGTGTTACCTGACATACTAACTGCTACTTTGTATTTTTCAAAAGGACTAATTTTTTCTGACAATAAATCTATCATATCAGAATACTCCGTGCTGTTACCTTTTTGAGTAGCTTGAAACTGATGAGTGTCATAAAAATATTGCTCAAAAATATTCATCTGAGCTTGGTTGGCATGTAAATTAAATTCTTGAGGCGTTATGTAACCTCTTTGTTCTTTGTTAGCTAAAGCTAAAACTCTTTGATATACTGTATCTATATTTACCGCCATATTTCTTTTTTGTTTGTAGTTTGCGATCGCCCCGTAGAGCGACCGCTTCTACAAGGTTTTTACTTCAATCTTTTTTCTATATTTGTGAAGATTTCCATACCCTCATCAGTTTTAAACCAAGCGGCTAAAGCTGAATATGGATGCTCATCAAATGGTACGTTCATTAATTTTCTATTAGTATCTTTCCAAGAAAAAGTTCTTTGATCTTGTGATAGTTTTAACAATCCCATTTCAGTAGCTCTAATACCTATATTTCTAAGATGTACGTTCTCGTCGTTTATTAATTCTAAGAACAAACTAGGGTTTCTCTTAGCATATAATAGTAAATCTCGCTTAAGTTCCTTAGAACTCATCTTAGTAACTCTAGAACCTAGTTCTACACGCATAACTGCTTCAGCCATGTCAATGTCTAAGGCTTGAGCAGCGTTTAAAGCTTCTATTTCTATTTCAATATTTTCAACTTCGAACTCTGCTATTTTTTGAGGTTTTAATTCATAAAAAACTTTACCGTTGTAAGGATGTAACGCTAAAAGTTTTTGTAGTGTAACTTTGTTTTTAGGAACAAATAAAACACCAGCTCTAAATACAATGTGAGATAATCTCATTTCTCCTTTCATTTCATCAACAAAATGAGTTTTTTGATTTTCACAATACTTCATTTCTCTTTCATAACCTAAATTTTCATCAAAGTGATATATACCTGCACTTTTTATTGACTTACTTAAAGGTTTTGAACCATCTGTTAAAAGATATGTTCTATCTTGTATTTTCCAGCCGTCATTTGTTTTTTGACTTTTTGGTTCTACTCTTGTTGGTTTTGGTGTTTCCATAACCGGTGCTATTTTTTCTACGTGCTCATCGCCAGGATCACCAGCGTAAGCTTTTGTTTGTTTTTTTGCCATAATATAATATAATATAAATTAATAAAAATAAAAGTACCGAGGCCGAAGCCCCGGTTCTTTTAAAGTTTTGTGCTTAGTTCATTAACATGAAATTGTTAGCACCTTGTGTAATTAAACATCTTTCTGATAAGAAGTTTACAGTCATTGCATCAAGATCAGACGTAGCAGCTCCAACGGAACCAGTAACCCATGTCTTCATTTTTCTGCTTTCTAACTGAGAAGCTCTATATCTTACGTGTAAGAAAGGACGCTTAAGGTTTTTACCTAATTGTTGGTCATAAACTGAAGAAGTACCAGCTGGTATAACAACCCCTCTAATATCTTCACCTGCAGTAGCAGAATTGTTTATACCACCTCTAGTAGCTAAATCGTTTAAGTATTTCCAGTCAGACTTGTAGAAATCGTAAGATCCACGTCTGAAACCAGAGAAACCTAAATTTAAAGCCATGTCTTCTGAGTTGTTAAATACTCCGTAAGAAGTACCACCAGAATAACCAGAGTTTAATGAAGCTAACATATCGTCCATTGCAAGAGAAGTTCCTCTATTTACAAACATCATGTTTTCTTCAATAGCACCATTTCTGTCAAATTCAGCTAAGATTAAATCAAATTCAGCAAAATCAGTAGAAGGGTTAGTACCCGTAACTCCTGAAGTTTGATTACCTCTTGATCTGATTGCAGCAAATAATCCTTCAGTACCCGCAGTACCTGCACCACCATCAGTTGGTAGAGCAATAGCAGAAGCAGCAGCAACTAACTCTGATTCAATCATACTCATTTCTAAGTAATCAGTAAATCTAGCTCTTGTATCTCCTTCAGCTTTTAAGTACCAGTAGTAACCATTTTGTCCTTCTTCACCAGAAACTTCAACCCAACCAACTTGAGCAGCATCAGATCCTGAAACCTCATACATGTCTTTTAAAATGATTGGCTTGTTTGTAAATGTAGTGAAAGATGGCTCATTAGATCTACCTCCTACGTATGCAACTCCTTTTGCGTTTTCAGAACCAAATACTAGTATAGTACATGTATTGTCTCCATTAGCAAAACCTGCATTTGTCATGTGTGCAAATCTATACGGTTGCACTGTAATAGTTTGACTAGCTGCAGCAGCAACGCTTACACGAGCCGTAACAGTTTGTCCACCTCCAGCGATCAATACTTGATCACCAACTCTAATACCGTGTGTAGTTGTTTGAGCAACACCATCAATATCTTTAGTAATATTAATTGTACTTGCTGTAACGTCTAACATATCACACTCGTAAGATAGATGTAATCTACCTTGTTCTGACCAAATAACTTGATCAGCTGACATAGCTTCTTCCGCACCAACTTGAGATAAGAAACCTGAGATAGTTCTTTTTCCATAAACCTCAGCTTCTTTTTCCATTAAGTCAGGTAGGTATTGCTGTGCCCATCCGTTGTTTTGGATGTCTAAGTAATTTTGCGACGTAACAGCTTGCACTGGTGCAGCTTGAAACGACGTTCTTCTAGTAATTGACATTTTTTAATGTTTTTTTAATTATTTATTTATTTTTATTTTTAAATTTAAAAGTTGCCGTATCAGAAAGTTGATCGTTAACTATTCTTACTTTCATGCCACTAGTATTTTCATTACTAAACGACTGTCTAGGATTCATACTAACGTTTTTAGATTTAGCAACACTATTTTTCATAGCGTCAGCCTTACCTTGCTCGTAAAAATGATTAGCAATAGCATCTGGGTTCATAGCTGTAAATAATGATTTGTGATAACCTTTAGCATCATTAATTTGTCCGTTGTTTTTATCAGTAAATCTTTGAACAAAATTATTAATGTCACTTTGAGTTTGTTTCACGCTATCAGGATTTTTAACATTATATCTGTATCTCTTATCACCAACGTTATAATCAAAACCTTTGAATTCGTTGTTAAATACTTGATTAGTTTTTTCTACAAATACATTTTTACCTTTTTCTGCTATTCTTTGACTTTCTTCCGACTCCTTATTATATCTATCAAAAAAATTAACTGCTTTCTGTTGCTCAGTAGTGAGTTTCGATCCGGCTTTAATTTCTTCATAGTATTTGGACTTTTGCCTGTCCAGATGGGCCTTAGCATCGGCAACTTGCTCTTTTAATGCTAATTTTTTTCTTTTTATGTCTCTTTCATTGTCAGCGTCTTCATCATATGAAAACTGATCTTCCATTAAGAAACTTATTTCTTCATTGTCTAAATGAGGTTTTGTATTGCTATAATATTCTCTTAACAACGTGTCATTGTCATAGCTAGCATAATCTTGATTAAGTTTTACATAATCCTCTAGACTTCCGCCTGTGTCTTCCATAAAATCTACAACTTTTTGTAAATTCTCTGGTAAAGCTTTTCCAGTTTCTTGAGCTTCTATTATCTCTTCAGTTAATTCTTCTGCTTGCTCTTTAACTTCTTCGTTTGTAACTTCTTCTAATACTGGAGCTTCTTGTGTTTGCTCTTGCGGTTGTATTTCTTCTTGTTTTTCTGTGGACTCGGCATTATCAAGCTCTGTAACCACTCCCTCGTTGTTAGGGTTATTTTCTTTAATTTCATCTTGTGTTGGTTCTGGTGGTGGTTGACTTAAATCTACTTTTAAAATAGTGTCGTCTCCAGCGGAATCAAATTTAGATTCATCAGCTTTTGTTTCGACAACTTGGTCTTGTGTAGTTTCTTCAACTACGTTTTCTACGTTTTGTTCCATAATATAATATAATAATAGTTAATAAATTCTAAATACTTGTTCCTCTTAAGTTATCATTACCTGTAGACTCAAAACTTTTAGGTGCTTTACCATTATTTCTTTGATCTATTAGTTCACTTTGTTGAGAAGCTTGTATTTTAGTTCTTTCATCTTTACGATCTTCTTTCATTTTTTCTTTACCATTAACAGATTCATTTTTAACTTGCTCTAATTGCATGTTAAGTTTAAATTCATGTTCCATTAAATCCTTTTTTATAGCTGCTTCTTGTTCTAAAAATTTAGCTTTAAAATTAGCCTTTGCTTCTTCTAACTGCAGTTGACTCATAGTAACTGCTTCGTTCTTTTTAACTTCCATCATTGCCGCAGCGTTTTGAGCTTGTATATTAGCTTCTGATTGAGCTTTTATATTTTCTTGCTGCATTTTTTGATCTTCTTCTTTTTTCTTTTTACGTCTTATCTTCAATAATCTATTAGCAAGTTTAATACTTTTTATTTCTCTAAGATCAATAGCATCTTCTAAATCAATACCTTGTTGAGATAAAGCCTGTTGAATATTGTTTTCAAGCATTGCTTTTTCTTCTTCATCAGGCATAAGCTCGATAAATATACCAAAGTCATATAAGTGTAGTTGTGACATTTCTTTTAATGTAGCAACGTTATGAGATCCTATTTGCTGTATAAAAGCGTTTGCTGTTGGCGAATACTCTAATATATCTGAAACTCGCATTGATAAACATTGACAAACTTCTTTTGTTAAAAACAAACCTGATTGTAGTATATGTCTTGTTGCTGTGTTAGAATTAGCCGCAGCTAGTTTTTGTACACCAACTAAAGAATACTTGTCTGGTGTGCTACCATCTTTAGCCTCGTTTAATCCAGTCACATCTCTTATCATTTGTAAATAATAATTATATGTTTGAATTAAAGTTTGCATTTTACCACTACCAGAACCTGATTGTATTTCTTGTATAGGTATTTTACCTGGATTCATATCACCTTCTGAAGTAAATGATCTACCAATAACAGATCCTGTTTGGAAAAACATGTTTAACGCTTCTTGTGGACTATAATTAGTACCATTACCTAAATCTATTTCCGCAAGTCCATCAGCATCTAAATAAACACCATCAGGTACCATACGAGACATTACTTGTTGTAGCTTTAAATGTGTAAGCTGTATCATGTCAGCAAAACCAGTAATTCTACCAACCAAAGACTCTATTCTTCCTTTGTACATACGTGGCGCAACAATAGCGTAGTTCATTTTTACTTTAGTAAAATCACTCTTAGGTCGCATCATGTTTTTAGACATTTCCCACTTAAGTAATTTTTTAGTACCAAGTATTAAAGCTCCCTCATACAAACACTCTACAGATCTTTGCAGTTTAGCGTACTCACCCTCCATACCTTGTGGTGGATTAAAAGTATCATCTTTTGCTAAAACTTTATCAGCTCCACTACCAGTCTCTTTTACTTTGTAAACCTCGTTCATATACGTTTTATAATTAAAATATAAAACTTGAACTTTATTATTATCTTCTTCGTTTAAATTATAGTTGCTGTTGTGATAGTTAGACTTGTGGTAACTTTTGTTTTTAACTATATCAGCTAAGTCACTCTCTGTTAAATGTGGAAATTGTTTTACAAGTTCATTTACAGGTATCATTTTAACTTCACCAACGTAATATATATCATCAAAGTATGGTGACTCAGTATAAGAATAAACCAAGTCAGCTGGATCAACATAATCGATAGTAACGCCTTCAGATGTATTAAAACTTGTTTTTACAGCACCAATACCTATTGTTGTAATATCGTAATAAAATCTTTTTTTAATTAATTCATAATCGTTACCTTCTAACAAAACATTGATAGCTTGTTCTTCTGCTAACTCTACAGCTTGCTTGTACGTTAACGACATGTGTAAGTCTAGTTCTTCTTTTGAATCTGGTAAAGATTCTTTTGGATTATCTAACAGTGACATACCAAAAGCTTGTTCAGTAAACTCGCTAATTTTTTTAGTTCTCATGTCAGACAGTATAGACTCCATGTATTCTGTTCTCTTGCTAACACCAAATGGATCTTGTGAATAAGCTTTTATATCATACATTCTTTCTGCTATACCATTTACAACTATATCAACAAACTTAGGTATTATAGGTACTGGTTTCCAGTCTAAGTTTAAATAAGATAAATCACCATTTATTGACAACTCATCTTTATACTTTTGTATCGATTGTTCTCCTCTAGCGTATAATCTTAACTTGTGAAAATCATTTTGATTACTTCTATATCTATTAGAACCTCTATCAACATGAAACCACTCTGTTTCTATCGCTCTAGCAACACTTAAACCATAATCATAGCTCATTTTTTCCAAATCACTTACGACTTGGCTTGGAAAATAATTATTGATAACAGAATCTGCCATATTTATTTTTTAATTAATTTAGATGTATTACCCTTGTTTGCATATCTAGCAATACTTATATTTAGTTTAGGTTTTTCTACCCTTGCGTTTGGCGCGTACAAGTGTCTATTGTTTGCCATTATAGCTAGTCCAGAACTTATAGACGCATCATGCTTTGTTCTTTTGTTTATATCAAACTTAGCCCAGTCATTTAGTAATTCGTTAAAATAACAACTACCATAAACACCATCAGTGCTTAAACCTACATGATCTTGAATATACATTTCAATTGCGGCAGCATGAGCTTGTTTTATATCTTCACTTGAGTTAGGTATTCCACCAACTTCTTTTTCAGCTACAGATAGTTTGTTCCAAATCTTGTCCGGCCTGTTCATACTAAAACCTCTGTAACCACGTCTTCTTAAATAATACAATAGACGAGGTTTATTGTTCTCTGCGAGTATAGGCATCCCGTAAAATACTAATGCCATTAAAACGTCTTCAAAGAACATCTCTGCAGTTTGTGGTCTTGCTAGGTACTCTAGAAAAAATTGATTAGCTGGTGCGTCTTCCATACTAAACTTAGTTAACCCGTGTAAAGCTCCTTTAGAGCCAATACCATCAACAGTACCTGATATATCATAGCTATCACAACCAAAAGCACCCATGTGTACATTTCCTGGGTGTTTGACACCATTTTTAATTACAACTTTGTTTTGTATGTTTGATGGCGGCACCCAGCTTACTTTAAATCTACCTTTTTTATCTGGATAAAATATAACTTGGCTGTCTTTTATACCATTAACCCATTGAAAATTACCCTGAGTAATTCCTAATGTTCTTGACATTTCTTCGTTGTAATCTATTTGTTCGTATATTTTAACTAGGTTAAATATACTGTTTTTTGTTTCGTCTCTAAAAGCGTGCTCAGTGGTTCTTGGAAACTGGCGGTAAAATTCGTTTAAAGCATCTTGATCTCCTTTTAAACCATCTGCTTCGTTTTGCCAGTTTTCTATAACACCTACATCTATTAACTCTCCGTGTGGGTCAAAGACATCATGGTTTGGATTGTCAAAGACTGGAACTCCGTGTTCGTCAATAAATCCTTCGTAGTTCCACTCCATTGGGATAAAAAGAGAATATAAACCAGACGCTGTCTGTCCATTTCTGTTTCGCTTGGTAACGTCTGATGAGTTGTATAGTTTTTTGAAGTTTTCCCCACCCTTGTCTAATGAATTTGAAGTTGAGCCCATCATGCACTTACCTATAATTCTACTACCTAATCGTAAGCATGTTTTTGTAACTCTCCAGTTATTTAAAATATTATCAGGTCTTTCCCATTTACCACTTTCATCATGTACTAGTAGTTGTAGCTTTTCACCGTCATAACTATTATCACCTGTATTTTTCCAGTCTATAGTCGTGTCTAATCCTTGTATTTCTTCTAACTTTTCGTTTGTTGTGATCTTCTTTCTAGTAAACTTAGACGCAGGTACTCTATAAGCGAGTTCTGATTTAGGCCGATCCATACCATCTTGAATAGGACTAAAGAAAAACGGGTAGTTAATTGATATAGGTACAATTTTATCTGTAAACATTTTTTTGGCATCAGATCCTGTTTTAGATAGTACACCAAACCTTGCATCTGTCGAAATCGTAGCTTGATTGACAGTCTCAGCAGAGGACATAAAAGAAAACCCAGATCTTCTGTTTTTAAGATAACACATACCGTAGCATCTCTTATCTGCTTTGCACGCTTCCCAGAATATAAAGAATAATCTATTTGCTTCCCTAAAATCTGGCGCACCTACATCAATTTTACTCCATTGGAGATACATGTAATGAGTACCAGTAATGTAGGTATCCTTCCCATTATTATTAAACCAAAAGCCGTCATCTCTTCGTTTAAACTCTTCGTCAATATAGTCGTGCCATTGTCCTTTCTTTTCTTCTGGATAGTTTTTCCAGTCAAATATGCTTTTAAGTCTTGATAACTCTTTAGGATACTCAAACTGTTTCCACTTTTTTTCTTTGTTGCTGTATACGTCAGTAGTTTTTGGCAGTGCAATTTTAAAGTTTTGTATTTCATATATATCTCCTATTTGACCAGTTCTAGATATAACAACAAGGTCTTGTTCTTTGTTATAACCATATTTCCACTTTTTACCTTTGTTAAGTCTGCTTATTGTGGTTTTTTTTATTGGCTCAACAACTTTAAATAAATTTTGCTCGTACATTATTTTGATCTTCCTTCAGCAAAACCTTTAAATACTTTAACTTCATCTTTAACGTGCTTACCTTCAAGTAAATTTTCTTCTTCTTGTATTCTGTTAAGTATTTCAAAAGCGTCAAATATAGCTAACTTTTTAGTTGCTGCAGCATTTTTTAATCTATCAGCCGATATATCATCGTCAGAATCTACAATGTCTTCTTTGGCAACTTTAATAAGTTCTTCAACTGCTCTGTGTCCAGCTAGGATTATATTCCTTTTCGTTTCCTTGATATTCATATTTAATTGTAATAAAGTGTGAGAACACTCTGTATAGCTTTTGTCCATCGATAATAAACTCGTATTCAGAGCTTGGTCTAAAACCAACTAAATCGTTTTTATCAACAGTTCCATCGCTATACTCAACTATTCCCATAAGTGGTTTTTCTACTTCTATATTGAGTTTGTCAATAGATTCTATAGGTTTTACAAAACAATATCCTTTTGGAGCTGACCATTTATTTTTTCTTTTATATAAAAATATTTGATCAGTATCTATAATATACGTGTTTTCGTCAAAATAACTTTTGCTATTTCTTTCAACACCGTGAACATCATTCCAACGTCTAAAAACATTATGATGAACCACAACTATATCTCCTGCTTGTATATCTGTTTTACCTATTATAGGTGTGCTAATAACTTTAGCTAATCTATTTACATATTGATGACTGTATATCTCTGTGTTTAATATAAGTTCTGAGCCATCTACATCTTTAGTGTTGTTGTATCTTTCTCCTAAAGGTTTTACAACAAAGTTGTAAATACTCTTCATTAGTATTGTAAATTATATTCTACAGATACAGCCATGTTTTTATTAAAGTCTTTCCAAGGTAAAACATCTTTTCCTTTTTTAATATAAACACTAAACTTATCTTGTTCTTCTATAATATCACATATAGTATGACCACCATACACATCTTGCCCAACGGCATAGTGCATGGCGTCATTCTTGTAATCTTTACCTATTGATATTTTACGAATCAGCTTGCTCATCTGATATGTATTTTATTTCACCATCATCAACATTTACTTCACATTTTCCATATGCTTTCTCAATACTCTCTTGAAATAAAGTAATTTCATCTTGAATTTTTGCTAAAGCGTGTAGTATTTTATGCTTTCTCATTGATAATTGACCTAGCTGCAGGTGACCGTTGTTTGTTTGTCCAACTAGTTCTTTCATCTTGGTTAACTCACTTGGTTCTATGTGTGTTGGTAGTTCAGTTTTCTTTTTATTTTTTGCCATTTTTATTTAATTTAAGTTAATTTAATTGTATTATTACTATTACACGTTATAGTGTATATTTATAGTGAAGTAGTATCTTCCACGTACCATTCTCCATCAACATCATTTAGTATTGTTAAAAACTCATCATTTGTATATTCGGTTTTACCATACAAAAACAATGGTTTGTCTCCATCATACTTAAGAAAAGTTTTTGTGCCCATTCTATTATATCTAAGTGTATGTGCAGAAGTTTCCTGTACTTTAGAATAATCTACACCACCTACTTCATCTCTTGTTATTATTACGTATGTTTTCATATTAAGGTGTGTCTGAGCTATCTATATCGTCATTATTATTTATTGTTAAAGTAAACGCTGTGTCAAGATCTGATACTAGTTCCTCATCTCCATCTTCATAACTTTCCATTGTGTAATACGCTACTATTCCTGAATGACGAGACTCATCTTTAGGTGATCCTGAGTTATATATAGTTGACACCTCAGACGCTGATAACACATCGTTAAATATAGCTATATCGTTCATGTGACCATTAAAAAAAGCATTGTTTTGTATACTATTTCTACCAAATGTCATCAAAGCTGGATCTGATGCGTCATTCCAAGTATGATTTATAGCATCTGTATCTGTTTGCGATCCGTCTACGTACAACCTAACAATGTTTAAAGCTGCTGTGTTAGATCCAGAAAGCCAAGTCATTACAACGTGATGCCATTGTCCGTCATTTTCTAAACCACTACCCGAATCAGCTAAGTTAGCAGTGTTGCCTAGCTTAACGTTACCTCTGATTTTACCTGCAGCATTTTGCCAAAGAATATTCAGTTGATTACTAGTTCCTGATTCAGCGGTTATTTGCCATATAATTCCATTAGAAGACATTGAGTCTAACTTAACCCATATACTAACAGAACCTGATGTTTCTAACGCGGCGTCAATAATCTCTTCACTAGGAGTTGCTGATAAAAAATCATTTGAACCGTCAAAGTCAAAACTTATATCGTCACCAAAAGAAGAAAGATCGTGGTCATAAGCATAAAACTCAGTCATTGCGTGAGGCGTGTTGCCATCAGGTCTATCGCCAGAAGCATTATCTGTATTTATTGTAGCTACAGTACCATCAGACAAGTCTTCAAGACTAGATGTAGTTGTAGCACTAGCATTATATGTATTAGTAGCTATCTCAGCTCTA
>Ga0209634_1000994_pt1 | contig 21447 bp, 18 predicted proteins | sample LinPmetageLP40_FD_184043 | JGI IMG/M metagenome (GOLD analysis project Ga0209634, IMG submission 184043) | Marine viral communities from the Pacific Ocean - LP-40 (SPAdes) (version 2) | ecosystem: Environmental > Aquatic > Marine > Oceanic | place: Pacific Ocean | collected 2010-08-26 | reverse complement strand
CTCTAAAATCTAAATCAGAGGATGCAACCGTTTCTCCTTCTTCATTAACCCAATACCAATCTTGCGTTGTAGTTTCTTCTCCTGTATTATAATCTGTACTTGTTTGAGAATAAAATACATCAGTGTACCCATATTCTCTTCCTAAACTATACCATTGATTAATAGGAAACTCTAAAGGATTTCCATCTGGGCCTATAACTGGATTACCATTACCATCCATAGCTACTTCAGTTTCATTTAACCAAATTTCAACTGGATTATAACCATATGCTCTTTCATGTCCTCTTACTATAGCACCCGCAGATACACTAAATTTTTCTCCAATCGGTAGTCTACCTCTTAACTCAGCTGAGTTATATTTTAAGTTAATTTTACCTACTTCTCTAGCTTGTATTTTTGCGATGTGATATTTACCAGTATGTTTTAAGAAAAAATTATAATTAATAAAATCTTCACCTCTCCATCTTTCTTTTTCAAAATGGAATTGATATTCTAATCCTTGAACTGCTGATGTAGGTGCTCCAAATACTAATTGTTCTTCAGTACCATCATAATAATTTCTTGGCTTTCTCTCGTAATCGAATCTTGCTAATTTTCTAATACCAAACCCATATCTGTAATCGAATGGAAATACTTCTGTATTATTTACTACATCTGGAATTGAGTAGATACTCCCATCTGAGTTGGTTCTTAAAAAATATGTTGGTTCAGCAGCTTCAATTGAATTAGAAATACTACCAGCACCATATACTGTTCCGTATTTAAGGAAATCTTTATAAAATTCTTTAGTTGCCTTTTTAAAGAATGAAGTTTTTTCTTCTTCCTGGCTAAAAGAAGGGACTGTTAGTAATAATATAAACACTAATAATAGTAGTTTTTTCATATAGTTTAATTTATTTATTTAAGTAGATAACTATATATTTTAACAACCATATTTGCTCATAAATATAAAAAAAAAGGGTGCTAATGCACCCTTCTTAATCCTCTTTGCAATTTTTTATACTATTTTTTTAGTATATGAATTAGCACAAAAGCACCTACTAGGCCTAATAAGCCTTTTCCATCCAGATTGCCAAGTATTCCCATAATATTATCTACTACAGATATATCCTTCCAAAAGGGGATACCAATTCCACCAAATAGTACTTCGAGTACTACTCCGAGTGCGATAACTGAAATTCCTATCTCAGTCAGTTTGTTGGCCCAAGAGCCAATCTTAGTTAAAATTTCCATAAAATATTTGATTTTAGTTAAACAAAATATAACTAACAACTATAAAGAATAACACTTATACATATGGCTATCCATCACAAGATACACAATCTGCCATTCTTGAACCAAGATCACCCTTTATTACACTATCTGTTCTTAAATAATAAAATGTTTTTATACCTAGTTTCCATCCTTCTAAATGTACTTGATTAATCCATTTTGGTGAGTCATTAACATCAAATGATAAATTTAGTGATTGAGTTTGGTCAATATAACGTTGTCTAATAGCTGCCTGTCGAACTAATTCTAATTGATTAATTTCAGGAAATGTTAAAAACAATTCTTTTTCTTCTGGTGTTAAAACATTATCTGGAAGACCTTGTGCTGATCCATCTTCAGCTAACATTTGATCCCACCATTTATCTTTATCTTCACCTTTAGAAATTAAAATCTTTTGTAATTCTTTATTCTTTCTAATAAATGTTCCTTTAGCACCATTAAAAGTATAAATGTTAGCAGGTAAAGGTTCAATACCAGCACTAATTCCTCCTACAATCACCGAATTTGATACTGTGGGTGCTATAGCTAGTAAATGAGTATTTCTCATACCTGTTCCTCTACACCATAGTGGCTCTCCGTATTCAGCAGCTAAAGCCATAGATGCTTTTTCAGCTTTACCTCTAATATCAGAAAATATATTATGAGTGTGAGCTGTAGATGCTATAGAGTTAAATGGTAATCCCTTTTGTTGTAAGAATGAATGCCAACCCATTACACCTAAACCTAAAGCTCTACCTTTTCTAGCATGTGAGTGTGTTCTTTTTAAACTTTCCTTACCATTTGATTTATCTATAAATTCTTGCATTACTCCATCTAAAAACCAAGTAGATAATTCAACTGCGTCTGTATCCTTCCATTCTTCATATTTTGCTAAATTCATAGAAGATAAACAACAAATAAATGAATGTTCTTCATCTGTAAATAAAGTAATTTCAGAACAGATATTAGTCATAGATACTTCTAAATTATTTAACCTATAAGCAATTGGGTTATCTTTATTAACATTATCCTTATACATTATATAAGGTTCTCCTGTTTCCATTCTAGATTTTAAAACAGTAGCCCATCTATTCATAGCATCTGGGTCTCTTGCTTCTAATTTTCTCATAAATGAGTCACCTACAACAACACATTGATGTAAATTTAAACATTGTCTGTTTGGATCACCTTTAGGTCTACGAATTTGTAAAAATTCTTCAATATCCCCATGTTCAATATCTAAATTTACAGATGCTGCTCCTCTTCTTACATTTCCTTGATTAGTAGCAATAATTGATGAATCAAATATTTTAGCCCATGGCACTACACCTTCACTTTTACCGTTTCCAGTAATTCCTTCCCCACGTTCTCTAATGCGAGATAACGAAATACCAACACCACCACCGGATGCTGTTAGCTTCATTAGTTCCGCGTTAGTTAAACCGATTCCACGTATTGAATCAGGTGTATCAACACCAAAACACGAAATAGGTAAACCTCTATCAGTCCCCATATTTGACAACACAGGTGATGCTAACCCTAACCACCCATTCCACATTATTTTGAAAAATTTATTTGCTAGTTCTGGTTTTTTTAATCTAGTTGCCGAAGCGTTTGCTACTCTTCTATATGCTGTTTTTACAGTTTCATTAGGTAATAAATACCCTTTAGAAATTGTTGCTAATGAAATCTCATCCATCCATTCTGGGTATTGCTTTCCAGCTTCCCAATTATTATAATCTACTTGTAGTGCGTTGTTTTCCATATTTTAAAATAATGATCCAGCATCCCAATCTTGAACACCTTTTGAATAGTTAGTAACTCGGTTTGCAAAGAAATCTGTATGTTGTTTACCAGCTGATAAGCTATCAAACCATTTCATTCTTTTTACTGCTTCTTTATCTATACCATTTACAATTGCACCATATCCTAAATCACTCATTTTAGTGTTTACTCTATGTTTGATAAATGACACTAAATCATATTTTGGGCATCCTTTTAAATCACCCATTTCATATACTTTATTAATAAAATCTAATTCTAATTTTAAAGATAATAATGCTGCTTTTTCAATATCTGCTTTTAATTCAGGTGTGTTAAATTCAGGGTGTTCTTGCATTAATGTTCTAAATAACCAACAACCTGCATCTGAATGTAATGATTCATCCCTAATACTCCATTCAACTATTTGACCTACACCTTTAAGTTTATTATCTAATTTAAATGATAACAAAACTGCAAACGAAGAAAATAAATTAACTCCTTCTGTAAATGCTGAAAATATAGCTAAGGATTTAGCTCTTTCATGCCAATTAGGAGTACCATCATGTGAATCTCTTACTGTTGTTAAGGCATCAATTTTAGCCATTGTTGCTTCATCCTCTAAAAATTCACTAAAATCATCTAATCCTAATTCTTCATTTAATAAAGAATAAGCTTCAGCATGGATAGTTTCAAACGCCCCAAATGTAACAGCCATTTTAATTATTTCAGGCTTTCTAAACCAACTTGTTACTAAATTAGTCCAATAATCATTTACTACAGTTTCAGTTTGAGCAAACCCCTTTAGGATAGTACCAATAATATTTTTTTCGGATTCATTAAGATTTTGTTTCCAATCATTAACATCTGACATCATAGGTACTTCTGTATGTAGCCAATGTGCTTGATGTTGTTTTAACCAATAATCTGATGCTTCTTGGTATTCAAAAGGTTTATAAACTATTCTTTCTTTGGTAATGTCTCTTTTTGCCATTTATTATATTTAAGGGTTTAATTCAAAAAATTTCTTACGTAATAACTGCTTATCAAATGTATCTACATCTGTATCAAATTTATTAGACTTTGAGGAAGGTGTGAAATTTTCATCTTCTTCACCTTCAACATACTCATCTTTTACAATAAAATGTCCAGTAGAAGTATCAGCTTCTAACCCAAAAGTAATTCCATCCATACCATATCGGTTTTTCATTAAATGGAATCTCCCTGTGTTATTAACTTTATCTTCTTTTTTACGAGATAAAGACATACAAAAATCAGTTATCATAATTTTATCATATGACCCTGCTGCCTTATCTCCTTGGATAACTTTATCCTGAGCTCCTGCACGATTAACTTGTGAAACTGACCAAATTGGTATATTAAGTTGTCTAGCTAATCCTTTAGTACTTGTATAAATATCATCAATTTCATCTTTACGTTCCCTATTTGTTTTTCTTGATGAAAGAAGATCTACATAATCAATTATTACTAAATCTGGTTTGACTCCCATACTTGTGCTTTTCGCAATATGTGACTCAATTGTTGAAACTGATGCTCTTCCTGTTGGGTATTCTTTAATAATTAACTGACCTGGTAATTGAGGTATGATTTCTTCAATTTTATCTCTATGTGAATCTACTTTATTAACTGGGATTTTTGTAAAAAAAGCGTCATATCGTTTTCCAACATATTCTTCACCTAATTCTAAAGTATAATGGAGTACATTATACCCTAATCTAACAGCATGACCACCTAAGGCTACTAATGACCAAGATTTACCACCTCCTGGATTACCAAATATGAGACCAAAATCTCCATTTCCAAGTCCACCCTGTAGTAATTGATCAATTTTTGGCCAAGGGGTAGGAACAGTTTCTCTTGAATTTTCTCTATAACGTTCTTCAATATCTTTAATATATTCATGTCCTAAATTTTTATCTTGTCCTGCTTTTAAAGCATTATCAATTAAATAACGAATACCGTCAAAATCTCCTCCTTTAAGTAAATCAACAGAAGACATTAGTGCTTTTTTTAATTGTTGGTTTTTACAAAAGTTTGTAAATTCCTCCTGAACATATTCTAAATCCTCATCTGAAGTTACATATGCTAATTTAAGTTGTTCTTTAATAGATAATTGTAATACTTCATTATCTACTTTTAATAATTCTACTTTTAATATATCTAATGAAGGTGTAGTATGATATTTGTCATAATATTTTAATATTTCCTTTATAGCCCATTTTTGAGCTGGATTTTCGAAATATTCATCAGAAATTATATCATGTATATTAACTAAAAATTCCTTATGAGTTAATAACGAGGATAAAACCTTTATTTGAAATTCGTGTCCGTACTGGTTTATGCTGTTTAGTGTCAATCTTTATAACCTTTAAATTGTGAAAATATATCTTTTAACCATGTTTCTAAATTTCTAATCATCCCTCCTAGTTTATCTTCATTATAAAATTGAACAAACATTTCAGGATTAAAATCAGGAAAATCTTCTGTAATTAGATTATTTATATGTTTTTTTCCTTTATCATCAATCATTGGAACACTTAAATCCATAACTTTATAATTAGTTTCAATCCTATCTTGTTCCTGGACTATGCGTGAATATACAACATGTTCTTTAAATTTCCTAGCTGATATATCAAAAATATCTTGAAGTGTTAATTCTTGTGTTTTTAATTCAGGAAATTTTTTAAATATACCTTTAGCACCAAGACCTTTAATACCTTGAATATTATCCGAATTATCCCCTAATAGTGTTTTATGTAGAATAAAGTTTGAGGGTAATATACCAATTTTTTCTTGTACAACCTTTGGAGTGTAGTATTCTTTTTCCATTGGCCTATATACAATAATTTTATCAGTTACTAACTGTAGAAAATCTTTATCACTAGATACTATAAAACAAGTTGAATTATGTTTTTCTACTAGTTTTTCAGCTAACACAGCTATAATGTCATCAGCTTCGACTTTATCGAGTATGGTGGTTTTAACAGGTAATAGCTTTAAATACTGGATTATACGCACTATTTGGTCAATTTTTGAGTCATGTTCTTCCTCAATATTATCAAATGCTTCCCAATTTGTAATTCGTTGTAAATTTCTTGTTCCTTTGTACTCGGAGAGCAGATTCTTACGATTTACTGTTGAACCTGCCCCATCGAATACTACATAAACAGAAGTTGGATTTGTTTGTCTAATCATAGCACCTAAAGAACGAAAAAACCCACCTAATCCCCCAATATGAACTCCATCGGGATTAACCATATTCATCATAGCAAAGTTTCTAAAAAATAGATTTAAACCATCTAAAATTAGTACTCTATCATGTTTTTTTTGGATAGTCTCTTCCTGATCCTCCTGGACACTATCCAGTAGGTTAAATAATTCTTTATGTTTCATGTTTTATTTTCTATAAATCCTCTACATCGTAAAGAACAGGTGTTGTATCTTCTTGGTCTTCTACAATTTTAAATTGTCCTCCTCCTAGAATTTTAGACCATTCATCTGCATGATCTTTTTTATAAGCATTTTTATCCTTATCAGTATCTTGAATAAAACCATGGTTTGTCATAACAATTTTACCTCTTGATTGCATACCATTAACGTGGTTTTTATCAATCTGTAAATTAGTTCTTTTACCCCATTCTACTTGCATACCACCTTTAATTGCTTTAATTTTAGATGTTCCGGCATTTGAAATATTACCAAATGTAACTACAAATGTTGCATCATACCACATAGCCATTCCACCCTTATTCATCATTTTAGGTTGACCCATAGGTGATTCAGCTTTTGCTGTCCAAACTTTATTGACTGCAATTAGTGTGTTAGTATATGGTGATGATTCTTTACGAGACATTACAATACTTTGGTTAACTGTATTACCAAATTGAGTTGACATTGCACCAGCATTCCATTCATTATTATTTTTCAGTTTTTCAACTGACATTGCACAAGGAATAGATCCAATTGAATCCCAAAAGAACGCTAAATCATAAGGTAAATTACCTTTTTTCTGTTCATTTTGTAAATCCATTATAAATGCTGCTACGTCTTCAATTGTATGTAATGTTTCTCTATCAACATAAATAAAATTACCTTCGTAATCTACAACATCACCTTCATCATCTTTAATTAAATTAACTTCTAATCCCATTTGAGCGGCATGTTCCCAATTCCACTTCATCTCAGTAATAATAAATACAGGAAGTATCCCCATATTTTGGGCAGATACTGCTGCTTCAAGTAAAGCTGTTGTTTTACCTGTATCAGAATGTCCTCTAAGTAGTGAAATGTGTCCCATTGGTATACCAGGTACTCCAGCTACTTTTTGAAAAGCAGGGGATAATGGTATCCATTGTTGGTCCTTAAATTTGACATTTTTATTTAAACCTTTAGAAGATTTAAATTTATTTAAATCAAATTTGCTCTTAATCTCGGCAGACACTGCTGCCGAGAGAGACTTTGATATTTTTTTCGCCATATTTAAAACGGTAGATCATCAACTTTATTACTACTAGCCTTATCATCAAATAATGAATCAAATTGATCTACTTTACTTTGTTTGGCTTTTGAAGTATCTAAACTAAAGTTTGTTGAAGGTTGAGTTGCAACTGGTGTAGCAACTTCTTCTTCACTACCTTCATCTTCTGGTGATAACCACTGTTCTAGTGCTGATTTCATTTCATCAAATGTAAATCTTTTAAATAATTCCTTAGGGTTAGGTTGGTCATTACCCCATTTTTCTACTAATGAAGCATCTTCACTAAGTGGGGATGTTTTTAATCTTACTCTAACTGATGATTTATTATAAGGAGTTCCAGTTGCTTCTGGTCCTACTGTTTCTACTGTAAGATCTCTACCATTTACAATATCAGTATAATCTCCAATTTCATCATCAACTGCAAGAGCTAATAATTCTTCATATACTAATTTTCCAAATTGCCATAGTCTAACACCTTTATCTTCTTCTCCACGTACTACTACAGGAACAAAAACTCGGTTTTTAGCATCTAGCTTTTTTGCAAGTACATAATTTTCTTTATTATACTCACCTTCACGTAATTTTCCTGCAAATAGAGCAATTGGGTCTTTTTCACCAAAATTTGTAGGTGAAATCATTACTTTATTAGTAATACCATAGTAGAACTTAAGTTCTGTAAATGGGTTTGAAGAATCATATGCAGATGGTACAATTCTAATTTGTTGTTTACCTACTGTAGGTCTCCAAAAAATTGTTGAGTAATCGGTCTTTTGACCACCCTGTGGTTTTGATTGGAGGGTATCCAATTTCTGTTTAAGTTTTGATAAATCCATAAATGTAACTAATTTTTATTTTATAACTTTTGTTAATGTAACTGTAATATACGAATCATAAATTGGGGAGCCAAATTATAATTCAATAATTTTGTAAATTTTTGTATTAAGTTGATTTAACTCATTGTGTTGAGTAAGTAAAACACAATTTCGATAATGTTGCCAATCTACTTTATAGCTTGTATCAACAACACCACCATTAAGCTTTTTAATAAGTTCGTTTAAAGCATTAATAGTGTATAAGGTATTAGATTCCTTTTTCCTATGAACTAGGATAGTATTTTCGGGGATAGAATTTAAATTAGTTTGATCAACATTATATGTAATTACATATTCATCTTTACCTACTATTTCTAGTACAAAAAGCTTGTTATATATAATATCATATTTACTTTTTATATCTTCAATAAGTGCATCTAACCCATCTAAATCAGTAAAAGTGCAAAATAATTTATTATTCAAATCTCCTAATATTTTAATGTCAGATACGACATCATATTCTATATTATACATATTAATATTATTCTGTAAAATTGTAGTCATAACCTTCTATTTCTTTTATGTTTAATTTATATTTTTTAAATACTTCTCTAACTTCTTCTAAAACTTCTGCTTCTTCATTATCTACATCAAATAAAAACGAATCATATGTATATAATACTAGTTGTGTCTTGTATTTTCTTAATATACAAAGTATATCCCACAATATCAACACATTTGTAGACGTTTCTAAATTTTGTAATATGTAATTAAATAACTTTTGTGGATTCATATTATCCAAGTTTTCCTTTTCATATCTATACCCAGAAATCTCACATTCTACAAACCCATCGCTTTGAAACTTACCCCAAAGTCCTCCTACATATTCCTCGATTTTTTGAAAGAATTCCAGGCCTTTGTAATTGTCAAAAACGCCTCCATAGAGTTGCTTGAAGGTAAGTTCTTTCGATTTTTTGTAATCCACTCTATATAAGGAAGCAAAATGCTTGTGAATATCAACGCCGGCAAAATCATAATCAATAAGACGAGCAGACAAGCTAGGATGGTAAGCAGAGATATCAATTTCCACAAACCTATTATTACGTGGTATAAAACTTTTTCTACATCCATTTTCTTTATTAAGTGCTGCATAATTTACATTATTAAATTTATTACTAGGTCTAGTAGTTGTTGTTTTTAAGTTGAACTGAGTGTTGACGTATTTACCGTCAACTGCGTGGAAGTATTCACTGAAGGTGTCATTGTGTATACGTATGCCACTTCTCTCGATGGCGTTGAATACCACGGATACTCGACTGTTAAAGAATTCATCATATTTTGTTTTTTCTATGTTAATATTTGCTTTTAGATCTCTAAAAATTGTTTCACACAATTCATAATGTTTGACAATCGGTATAATTAAATTTAACTCCGGATTATCTTTGTGTTGTCTATAATATAAATCGTGTGTTTGTGTTGTAGGTCGTATATACGGATTAGGAGGTGTATTAATGTCATAAAGAGTTTTGATTGGAAAATAATGTAACATCTCTTTTTTATCACGACAATATAGTATATCAAACTTGTTTAATAAATCGTTTATACGCGTGTTTAACGCATTTAAAGATTCACTATGCGTAATACATACCATAAAACCTTTACTCGCTTTAATCGGTCTAATATACACTAAACTTACATGATTTAGTACGGGGTGAATTGTATCATTATAAGGTATTACCTCAATGAACGCTTTTTTATAACCACTATTTATTAAAACATTTAACTGTTCCTCGTTTTCTACAAGCCAGTACATATACCTTTATTTTAACCCCTAATATACGAAATTATTTAGTAACCTCCACTTATTCTATTGCTATTTTGGGTTTCTATTTTGTTAACCTTATATTGTTGGTTTGATCCACTAATTGGAATTAAATAATTATGTGGGGTATTTATGTGTTGTGCTCCTACCATTGGTCCTTTTGTTGGGTGGATATGGTATAAACCAATATAAGGTTTATTTGTTTTTTCTATTAAAAACTCACTACCATCAGTTTTTAAATTTTCTCCCGGGGTGTATTTAAAATATTGATCGTATCTATTTCTAAAATAAGAGCTAAATCCTACTAATGAAAGATTTTTTTCTATCCTCTTTACAGTATTTTTATTGATATTATAAGCCTTATTTCTATTGCCTGCTATTAACCATGGAAGGGTATATACTTCATACATAACATAATCTACAGTTGGTAATTCATCTTTAAATTGTGTAAATTGAGATTTGTTAATTTCTATGTATTTTGGTTCATTGTTTTTTGATGCAAAATATCTTTGATATTCTTCTATTTTATAATCTTCTTCTGTTGGGATATTAGTTGATAGTACTGGTGCTAATGGTGGAGTTGCGTCTAAACCTAAATCAATATTTATAGCATATATATCCGGAACTAAATATAAATTAGCCTCTGCTGTATAAGACCCCGCTATTCCTTCTTCAGCATCTTCAGTTTGAGGTTGAATTTCTAAAATAATTTCTTGAATTGGAGCATCACTAGGATTTTTTCCTGTATAATATTTACCTTTAGATGTCTTAAAATAAAACCCTATATAATATTCACCATCTGGGGAGTTTGAGTACACGTACTCATTTCCATTAGTATATAAATTAGTTGTTATTTGAGATTTTGGAAAATACATATTAATCGTTAAATTTTTGTAACATTTCTATCATTTCTTTTTGTGGGAATATATCACTTTTACTTGTTTTGTAAGAATTATGAGTAAAAGTACCTCGATTTTTACTATAAGCTGTTTTAGCAACTTTATTTTTATCTGGAAATTGTTCGTAAAAAGCATTTCCACCACTATATCTAGAGTTTATTGTAATATTAGGGTATGCTGCTTTAATTCTTGCTAGTGTAAAAGCTAAAGCATTAATTTGTTTTTTAGTATAAGCATGATAAAGACCATAACCTTTATAATCACCTGCTTTTACAAGTGTACCATCAGGTTTCATTTTATAAGGTTCTGCAACAGGTACATCTGGTTGGCCTTGTTGAAGTCTTTCGTAAGTATATTCTTTATCACTTTGAACAAAAACTGAGGATTTGTTAAATGTAGAATTGCTTTTACTAGCACCTTTAACTTTTACATAACCTAAGGCTTGTAGTTCTATAGAAACTGTAGCTTTTTGTAAATAAGAGGCAGGTGAAATTTTTGATCCTAAATGATTACCATAATATTTTAATGGGAATAATTGTTCTACAAATCCACTTCTTTGGATAATAAAATGAGTAGAAACGTGTTCATCTTTTCTACACCAAGATTTAATAACACTTTCAACTGAGTTTAATCCTGCTGTATGGTGAAGTACTATTTGGATTTTAGGTTCTAAAATCCTATCCCAATATACTAACCCATTACTTGTTGGTGCTATTAATGGATAACCAGATGTAATTGTTTTAGCCATAGCTGGGTCTCCTGTCCATGGTCTTACTATTCCCCCACCTCCAGAAGATTTAGCTTTAGTTTTTCCTTTAACATAAACTTGCTTAGCTGCAACAACTTTTCTTGCTTCACCCTTAGTAGTTCTGGGTGTAGAGATTGTTGAAATTGAAGTTTCCCATTTATTATCTTTTACTGTATGGTTTACTTTATCTACTAAAAAATTTAGTTTAGCTGGGTATGAAGAAGGTAAGGATTTTTGATTTACTTTTATAGAATTGTATATTTTTATTCCTCCTATACCTTCAGAAGTTAATTCTAAAGTTACAGGAATAAAACCAGTACCTCCATTTACTTGACCAGCAACCTCAAAATTGGTTGTATCATTAGCTACTTTATATTTTTTCCACATATTAAGGGCTCTATCTATAAAATCTGAATTATCTGAAGAATACCAATATAAGGCATCAGATGTTCCTACTTCTTGATCTATAAAAACTTGTCCCGTTATTTGCCCGGTTACTGTTCCTGCAATGGGTGGTACTTCTGTAGTACGTTGGTTAGGATTTTTAAGTGTTTTTGTAGTTTGATAAGTATACATAGGTTTTCCACCTTCACTTCCTATTTTAATCCGTTCTGTTTTTGTCTCATATAAGTCTTTAGTTTTTACGAGTATTTTTTTAGTACCTTTTCCCCCAAATGCATCTAATAAATAAGTAGGATAATCATTAACCCCAGGAGAATTTGGTTCATTAATTTCCATTAATGAATTTTCTAAAGTTTTATCAATTTGTTTTATTCCTTCTATAACAGCTTGTTTAAGAGTTTCATCTGCAAAATTTGTAGAATTATAACTCCATTTAGATGTTTCATCTCCCCTATAGTTTTTATTATAACCTCTATATGTCCAACCATAATATCCGGATGCTCCTGTCCATTGAGCTTCTTTTTTAAATTGTTCATATAATGTATTATACTTTTTAGTATCTTCTGCTGCTGCTTTTTTAGCTACCGTTTCTTTATCTACAGGGGCTATAAATTTATCTAAAGGACCGACTTTATATTTCTCTTCAAATCTATTTTTAAGACCACTATTAAGATTTAAAAACCCAATAGAATCTGTAGAATTATTTGGTGACTTTGGATCTGCTGCCCCCATAGAAATTTGATTTAATAATCTAGGTGTTATTTTAGTTTGAAAACTAAAATTTTTTACAAACGTAGAAGAACCATCACTGTTATATCCTATAACATTAAATACTGACTTTGTTTCTTTTTTAGGAAATACTAAGTCATACCCTTGTATTGGGTTTTCATCTAAAAAATATATAATATTATCATCTTTTAAAGAAACATTAAGATCACAAACATTACCCATACATCTATTAATACCGTCTAATAATTTTTGTAAAAAGTCAAACAATGTTATATCTCCTTTTTTATCCTTATTATTAGATAAAGTTTTTGATACAAAATTTAAATTAAGATATACATTCATTAGTTCACCATAATAAATTCCATTTTTTTCTTTTACATAATCTTTAATTCCTTGAAAAGTAGGAAGATTTACATTTCCTACAACACCTAAATCTGCAGTATATACAGGTTTAAAAATACATATTGAAGGATCTAAAGGTATTAAGTTAGGTTCATAACTAATTCGAGTGTATTTTTCAGATGTTTCAAATTTTACCCTAGGAATTGGATTTGAATTTCCATTTTTAACCTGTAATATTACATTATTTTCTATTTTATCTATTAATTCTCCAAATCTTATATAATAACGTGAATTAGGAGGAATTTTATCTCTATTAATATTTATATCACTGTTTCCATCTTCTGATCTTTGTCCTATTGCATTAGGGAGATATAAATAATTTTTATTAGTTTGAAGATTCTGTTCAAAAAATGATTCAATTTGTTGGGCAATGAAAGTAGATAATCTATCCGTACCCAAATTATTAATTACACTATTAGAATTTGTTGATGTTGTTGGTTCTTGTCCTTCTTCAGGTGGTGGGGGGTTAAGTTTATATAAATTCTTAAGTGCAGATTTTCTTTGTGCAAGAGCTTGAGCAGATATAGGTGGTGAAGGTACTCTAACTGACATTGATTCTACTATACTTCCAAGAGTAATTAAATTTACTGTAATATCATAAGTGTTATCTTGATTTAACTTCCAACTAAAGTTATTTACTTTACCAAAAAACCCTTGGTAATTTCCCCTATATCTGTCTACAAAAATATTTATTTGTGATAGCATTTCTAATTGAGAATAACTTTTAGTTTTAAACCATTGATTTTCTATTATTGTAGATTCTACATTTTCTACAACAGGTTTATTATCATCGTCTATTTTACTTACAAACTTATCCCACCCCCATTCTAACATCATTAAATATCCTAATCTTAAATAAAGTACTTCAATAACACCAAATTGAAATTTATTGTATGCTTTTAAACTAACAGTAGCTTTTCTAATTGAACCCCTATTAATAGATTCAATTTTTATACCCGTAATACCTGGGATAGGTTGTAATCCTCTGCTACTACCACCCATTCCACCATATATTTTATCATTATTTCCTCCCCATGATTTTGTATCTCTTACACCACTTCTAGTATTATAAGTGGCAGCTCTGGTTTGGGTTGTAACAGAATCTCTTCCTGTGCCCGTAGTTGTAAATTCTGCTCCTTGAGTTAGGGCTTGTGTAGAGTTAAATAAAACATAGTTTTTAGCTAATTCCATTCCCCTTAAACTAGGTATATCATTATCAGTAAAATAATCTCCAGATGTATCTGATTGTTGTAGGATTTTTAATCTAGTATCATCTTTTAGGGCAACCCCCGAAGCCATTTTTATCCAAGCATTTTTATTATTTAAAATATTTAATACTTCAGGAGTACGTTCAATAGAAGATTCATTATAACCAGCACCATGAAGTTTTTGTCTAATATCAATTTGTTCATCTATTACAGGAATTATTGGATCTCCTATTACATTTCCTTTCATAACTATCTTGCATTTAACTGTTCATAATCTAATATTATTCCTGCGATATTCCCAGGAATTCTAATTTGTACCCCTAAAGGAGGAAACATAGAATTTTGATTAAATTGAGGATTTGCTATAGATATAACCCACCATAAACTGGGGTCACCATAATAGGTTTGTGCTAAAATATCAAATCTATCTCCTTCATCAGTATAGGCATAAATATCCCCAAAACTTAAGGATATGTCAGGATATTTAACTGTCCCTATAAAAGGTTTGTTTTTGGTTGTTATTCTTTTTGATATACTTGAGTATCTTCCCATTAATTATTATTTAAGCTAATCTATTTAATGATACATCAGTACCTCCATTTATAAAATCAAAATTATTAATAGTTTCATCATTACCAACTTCAGGAATTCCACTCATATTAATCATACTATTTTTAGTTTCATAATTTGTTGAATTTCCATTACTTAAAGCTATATATCTTTGATCCCCATAATTATAAACATCACCTTTTACATCTGGGCCTATATTGTTAAGTTCTTTATATTCATTTTTCTGAATTGATGGTACAAAATCATGTATTGGTATAAAATTAAACCCTGATACTTTTATCATAAATGGAAGTTCCTTAACAGATGAATCACTTTTTCCAAACTCATCTATTGATATTTCCCATGGTGAATCCATAGGTATAGTATAATTAATCCCTTTCATAATTCCAACCTGATTGTATAAATAACCTCCTACTGTTAGTTCTATTAAATTGCCTCTCATATAACCGTCTGCTGAATAATCAGGGGCCGTTACAGAAGCTAAGTAATTTAATTTTTGATACATAGGTATTAATTCTTCTTTAGATTGAGCAACTACAGTCCAAGATAAATTAACACTTCTATCAAAACCTTGATAGTTATAAAAATTTTCACCTCTACCAGCAAATTTTTGGGATGACCAATCTGATGTATATGAATCATCCATATTATCTAAAAATGCTCTAAAATGAATATATGTTTTTAATGAGGGGTTATCATTATTAATTACACCTATCCTAAATTTACAAAAATCATTAACTGGTTTTTCTGTAGTGGTAGCATTTGTTGAAGATTGATAAAGAGATAAAGCATTTAATTTATCTAAAGGACCTAAATTTTGACCTGCTGTATTACGTTTACCTAATGTATAACTTGTTTTATTGCCCTTTATTCCTGGGTCCCCTAAGTTTACTCTTTTAGGAAATCTAACATTTAAATCTGTATAATCAGGGGATGATGTTGAATTTTTATTTTTAGTTATTTTTCTAAAATCTTGTAATATTTGGGCTTGTAAATAATCATTATCTTGATTACCTACTTGAGCTGATGGTTTAGAGCTCATTAACTTATCATAATCTAAAGATGAACCTAAACCTGTTACTCCGTCTGTGTTTGCCTGGAAGCTAGAAGGTTTAAATACACTTTGCCCAACATTACTTATTTTTGCGCCATTTATATTATCATTTGTTAATTTAAATGTAGGTGGATTATTTAAATCTCCTAAAAGAGGATTTAAATCAGTATTTGAAAATGTAGCATATCTTCCTGTTACAGATTTTATACCAGAAGATTGTATATCACCAAAATAAGTACCTCCTCTAAAAGTTTCAAAATTAGGGTTTGTAGTTCCTCCTTTAAAAACACTATAATCAAACCCAAAATTAGTATCTAAAGTTTTTCCGGTTGTAAAAAATTTACTGTTTCTTAATTCTGTATTATTTAATCCTGTTCTTTGGTCATTTAGCATTTTTATGCTAGTTCTACCTACCCCTAAAACAGAATCAGGTCCTCCAGAATAATTATATAATTCATTTTCACCACTGGTATTTTTATTTAAATTAAAATTAGTAAACCCAATTAATCTACTACTTGATTCATTACTACCTCTTCTTTCATTATAAGCTACTGTAGAAAAGTAAGTAGGGTTTCCTAAAGGATCTTGTACATTTAAATTAAAAAGATCACCTAATAACCCACCTAATATTCCTCCATCTGGTCCTGTAGATGCTGTTGGGTCTAATCCTTGTTTAAGTAAATGACCTCCTAAAGGGTTAACAGCAGCTTGAGCAATAGTTGAAGTTGGTAAATAAAGACCATTATTTAAAGCTCTTCTATTTTTAGAGTTTGCATTATCGTTACTAACAGCTAAAACATTAACTCCACTTCTTGATAAAACATTTTGTTTAGCTGTAAATAAAAGCCCGTTTGGAGATTTTAAATCTGTAAACATTTTTGTTAATCTAGAAACATCTGTAGCAATAGTTTCAGGTAATAATTGACCCCCTCTTAATATAAAATCTGTAAATTGTCGATTTTGTACACTACTTCCAATATCACTTTCATCAAAGTTTCTTGAGGGTAGGTTTTCTAATTTATAGGGTTGGCCACTCGCATTAGTATTGCGAGGTCCTGCCCCTCTTCTATCATACCCATACTGGGCTGTTTTATAAGAAGAAAGGTCTGTTTTTATATTTAATAATCTAGGCAATTTTAGTTTCCTACATTACCTGTTACATCTGATGCTCTTGGGGTATCAACAACATAATCTTGATAAGTACCAGCTTCAAATGTATTATTAACAGGAATTACTCCATTTCCCTTTAATGGGGCAGATGGTTGTTCTCCTCTTAGTGGAGTTAATGTACTTCCTTGTTGTTCAAATTTGTTTAATAGAGGCATAATTTTAATTTTTAATGGTTAAACGTTTTGTTATAAATATTGTTATTGTATAGAAAATGCATTCATGTCTACAGCTGTACCTAAAGCTACATCATTCATTTCTATTACTGGTTGTGGTGCTGGTTTAGATAAAACTGCAGCTAATAGATTTTCCATTCTTGATGTGTCAATTGTTTGAGCAGGGGATTGTTGGGTTTGTTGATTTGGGAATAATTTAGTTCCTGCTATTACAGTATCTTTATTATTTAAAGCAATAGCTCCTTCTGGGCCTAATAATGTTCTATTACCATATCCTGATCCTCCAGGTGACATTATATCATTACCAGACTTAGCTCCTGCTAGATATCCTAATAATCCACCTATTAGGGCAGCTCCTATACCAAGGGCAAGAAAACCACCAACATATGGTATTTTAGCAACACTTTTTGCACCTTCAGCACCCGCTTCTACTGTTGTTACAGCTGCATTTTTTACATTAGATTTTAATAACCTTCTATTTAAAGATAATTGGGTTATTTTACTTGCTGTTGTTAAAGCAAATTGAGCTGCTAAAGCAGTAGTAATAACACCAACTATAACTTTAACTGCTGTTGCATTTTCTAATAATTTGGCAAACCCTTCAACTAAACCTAGTAAAGGTTCAGCAGAATTAGCTAAAGAAGATTGAATTTTAGTTACTAAATCTGCTAATTTTTCTTGAACCTGTTGGTTTTGATAGTTTTGCAGTAACTGTTTTCCGTTTTCTGTTGAATTTAATTTTTCTAATTCTCCTTTTTCTGCTAATTGAGCTATACTTGTAGCTCCTAAAGCATTTAAAGTTTCTTGATTTCTTAAAGTTTCAGCTAATTGATCACTAGTCATACCAGCTGATTTAGCTAGGGCATCCTGTTGTAAAACATTCATACTAGCAAATTCAGCTGAGGTACCCATCTGTTTTACTATTTCTGCCGTTGCTTCTGCACTTTTTCCTTGTAAAGCTAAACTTCTAGCTCGATTAAGGTTAATATTTTTACCCGTTAATAGTTCAGCTTCTAATTCTGATTGAATTGAACTCTCAAAATCAAGTAGTCCTCTAGCTATTCCTTGGGTTTCTTTTAATGAAAGACCTAATTTATTAGAAATTATAACTGCTTCAGCTAGGGCCTTATTATTAAACCCATATTGTGCTCCTAATTGTCCTGTTGCATTGGCTACTTCTTTTAATACCTTTCTACCATCTAATCTTATTCCTGTTTCTTTTTCTAAAGTAGCTACTGTGTCTAAGACTTCTTCTGATACAACTTTGGCCGATTTTCCTTGGGCCATACTAAGTTTTAGTAAATTAGCAGCTTCTGCTCCTTGTAATCCTACTTTTTTAGTAAGCATTACTTGATCTTGTAATTGATCATTTGTAAACCCAGTAGTAGTTCCTAATGAATCTGCAAGGCCCATTTGAGCTTCTTGCATTTTTTGAACAGTTAAATAAGCTTTACCACTGTTTACGGCAAATGTATTCATTTCCTGTCCTAAATCTCTGGCATCACTTTTAGATATTCCTAAAGTTTTAGAAAATTCTGTGGTGTATTTATCAGCTTTTACTATACCTGCTATAACAAAAGCTAAAGCACCTTTACCTAAAGCATCAGTTGCATTTTTAGCTCTTTCTAATTGTGCCGCTGTTTTGGATGATCCTTTTAAGCTTGAATCTATTCCTACTTTAAATTGGGCTATACCTTTAGATAAATTTGATATAGGACCAGCTAGTAAAGGCCCAATACCCGGAAGAATTTTTAACCCCTCTGCTAATTTATCAATAAACCCAGTAGATTTATTTATTTCTTGAATCTGTTCCTTAGAATTTGAAAATGCTTTTGTTAAATTATCTGCGGTATCAAGTGAATCTGATAATGCTTGATTTGCTTCTAATAAAGCCGTACGTTCATCACCAGTAGCATTTGCAAGTTTTTTCTTATTAGCTAATAATGTAGCTTCAGTTGATGCACGTTTTTTAGCTACAGCAGCTAAATCATTAGCTAGTTTATTTCTAACTTTAGAATTAGCTAAATCTTCTTTTCCGTATTGTGCTAATTTTGCTGCAACACCAGATAACCCTCCAGCTTCCTTTTGAGCTGTTTTAAAAGTTTCGGAAAATTCTTTATTAGTTTTAGCATTATTAGATAATGCAGCCCCTATATCATTAAAGGTTTGTCTAGATTCTGCCGCAATTACACTAGCTTCTTTTAGTGCATCTCTATATGCTTGAGCATCTAATTTAGATTGTTTAATCTCATCAGCCATTTAAGAAATATTTTATTATAAATATTAAAAAAAGCAACTATTTATAGCTACTTTTTCCTTGATACGGTTTTGATGCTTTTTGAAATTGAGGGGCATTAATTTGCCCATCTGAACTAACCAATGAAGTTTTACCTGAGTTAGTTTGAGATTTTATTTTTTGGTTTTGTTCATCATTAAAATCTTGAATTTCTTTAAAAGTAAATTTTCTTAACCAAATTGGCATATTATATATTGTAGTCCAATCATATCCACCGTTACCATGGTAAACTATGTTATGTATTTGCCTAAAAATATTTTGTCTAATAGATGATGCCTCCCTAGAGTTCAGGCCAAAAAAAGTTGATATTAACAGGGATGGGTTTTTTGTCATTTGAATTATCGGGAAAAAAAGTCAAATCTACATCAGGTTGGATTTGTTGAATATATTCCCTTAATGCTCGAGAATCTCGAGCTAAAAGAGCAGTATCTACAAATTCCCTAATTTTAGGAGTTTCTACTTCCCCATTAAGTGAAGTAATCATATACTTTAATCTAGTAGATAATTCAGGATTAGATTCTTTATTAAACCTTTTAAGCCCTAATAATTCTTGTTGAATTTTTACATCATCTCCATGAGTAAGAAGTTTAAATGTAATTGCATTTTTAGAATGAGGTAAAGTAAATTTAAAATCATTTTTACCAGGTTCATACACACTAGAATCTAATTCTTTATTTTCTATATCTGATAGATTAACTTCGTATTCTTTTTCTAAGTAGGTAAATTTATATTCTCCCCCATAACCTAACACACGAGCTGCTACCATTATAGCATTTTTATCACCTGTTATAAGATCATTATAATTAATTTTAGTAATAATTAAAGATTTTAATAATTTATCAATTACTGTTCCTTTTTCAATATATGATTGGTTGGTTAAAATATCTTCTTCTTTAGCAGTCATATATTTAATTTCAACCTTACCACTTGATAAAGGATTGTCTTTTGGGTATACTAAACCTTGTGAAGGTAATTCTATTTCTTCTGTTGGAAATTTAAATTCAGCCATAATCTTTATTTAATTAAAACGTTTTTATCGTTGATACATATTAATATAAAAAAAAGCTTGACCGAAGCCAAGCAATTTTTCAAATTAGGGGTGGGTAAAATTTTTAGAAATTTAATACACAATAATCTGGTTGTACAGTCATTGTAATTTCTTGAGCAGCATTTTCAGTATCCCAATTAAAATCTCCAAATGAAGCGTTTGTAATCATTGCTCCTTTGATAATCCATTCTGAAACGATATCACCTACAGGTCCTAGTACATTAATTGTAAGATCTTTTTTATAGAAATCACTATAACCATCTCTACCAGTTACTGATTCGTGGTGTAATCTAACCCATTCCATTACTGATTGTGCACCAGATGGAGTAATAGGATCAAATAATGTAAATTCAATTGTACCCCATTTTGTTTTGCCTTTTACATATCTTTCAACATTAATGTGATTCAAAGGTACTGTTCCTTGTTCTACAGTTACAGCTCCTACACCTTTCATAATGTAAGCTGGGAATCCATCCACAAAACAAATAAATCTATTCTTTTGTTTTGGTTCAAATGCTGTGAAAAATATTTCGTTTGGGTTTAATACTGCCATTTTATTTTCTTATTTTATTATAAATATTTATCTTTTTAGTTTTTATGCTGG